>Ga0207693_10000069_pt1 | contig 90103 bp, 85 predicted proteins | sample LARL81metaG_FD_184347 | JGI IMG/M metagenome (GOLD analysis project Ga0207693, IMG submission 184347) | Corn, switchgrass and miscanthus rhizosphere microbial communities from Kellogg Biological Station, Michigan, USA - LAR L8-1 metaG... | ecosystem: Host-associated > Plants > Roots >...
TGATAGCCGCTCTGCGCGAGCTCGCGAATCACGCGCTCGGCGTCGGCGCCCTCCGGCACGTTTTCCACGAACTTCGTGACGACCTTGCCGTCGAGCGCCTTTTCCATTTCCCTGCGCGCGGCGTCGTGCTGCGAAGTCCAGCCGGCGTCGCCGACCGGGCTGACGTAGACAAAGCCGACTTTGAGCGGCGTTTCGGCCGATGCGGTGATCGTTGCAAGTGCCCCGAACACAGCTAGTACGATGAATAACACGGTCTTCGACGACGCGGACATGGTCTCTCCCGAGGCGGGTTGCGCGCGGCCGGCGCGTTGTGCCGGCGGCGGAATCGGGCATTTTACTCGATGCTGCGTGCCCGTCTGCGCTTTAGGTATCGGCGTGGAACGGCCGACCGAGCGATGCCGGCGCATTCAGGCGAATCGCCGTCGCGTCGCGCGAGATCAGCGCGAGCACGACGATCGTCGCCACATAGGGCAGCATCGCCAGGAATTGCGAGGGCACGGCGACACCCATCGCCTGCGCCTGGAACTGCACCAGGGTCACCGCCCCGAAGAGATACGCTCCGGCCAGGACGCGCGAAGGCTTCCAATTCGCGAACACGACCAGCGCCAGCGCGATCCAGCCGCGTCCGGCGGTCATGCCCTCGGTCCACATCGGCGCATACGCCAGCGCCATGTAGGCGCCGCTCAAGCCCGCGCAGGCACCGCCGAACGCGACGGCGGCATAGCGCACGGCGATGACTTTGTGGCCGATCGCATGCGCCGATTGCGGCGACTCGCCTATCGCGCGCAGGATGAGGCCGGCGCGCGTGCTGAACAGGAACCATTGCACCAGCGCGAAAAGGACCAGCGACAGATAGACGAACGGACTGTGGCCGAACAACAGCCGGCCGACGACGGGTAGCCCGGAGAGCACCGGCACCGCCAGCGGCGCGATCGGATCGACGACGTGTCCGACATGGGTCAAGCCGACGAACGCCGACAAGCCGATCCCGAAGAGGGAAAGCGCAAGCCCCGCGGCGACCTGATTCGCCATCAGCGACAAGGTCAGCACGGCGAATATCAGCGACACCGCGCCGCCGGCCAGCGTGCCGGCGAGGACGCCGAGCCAGTTGTGCCCGGTGTCGTCGGCGACGATGAATGCGCCGACCGCACCGACCAGCATCATGCCTTCGACACCCAGGTTCAGCACGCCGGCTTTCTCGGTTACCAGCTCACCCAACGCCGCGAATACCAGCACCGTTCCTGCGGCGAGCGTCAGCGCAAAGAGCGTGATCGCATGATCGATCATCGGGCAAGGCTCTCCGCTGCAGCCGCTGCGGGGCCGGGATTGCGCCGGAAGCGCAGGCGGTAACCTATGAACACATCCGTGGCGAGCAGGAAGAAAAGGAGCATTCCCTGGAACAGCCGCGTCACCGCCGAAGGCAGTTCCAGTCCGATCTGCGCGGCTTCGCCGCCGAGGTAAAGCAGCGACATAAGCAGGCTCGCCAGAGCGATGCCTAGCGGATGCAGCCGACCGACGAATGCGACGATGATCGCGGCGAAACCGTAACCCGGAGATATCGAAGGCAGCAACTGCCCGATCGGCCCCGCGACTTCGCCGACTCCTGCGATGCCTGCGGTTGCGCCGCCGACGAGCATGCCGATCCACACGGTCCGCCCGGTGGAGATGCCGGCGTAGCTCGCTGCGCGCGGCGCGAGGCCCGCGACCCGCATTCGAAATCCGGCCAGCGTGCGGGCGGTGAACAGCCAGCCTGCCGCGATGACCGCGACGGCGAGGAGGAAGCCCACGTTCAGGCGCGTGCCAGGCAACAGCAGCGGGAGCATCGCGTTGTCCCCGAACAGGCTCGACTGCGGAAAGTTGAACCCCTCGGGATCGCGCCACGGTTCCTGGACCAGGTACGACAGCGCCAGCACGGCGATGTAGACGAGCATCAGGCTGGTGAGAATCTCGTTGGCGTTGAAGCGCGTGCGCAGCCACGCCGGAATCGCGGCCCAGGCGATGCCGCCTGCGGCGCCTGCGGCGATCATCAGCGGCAGCAGCAGCGCGCCGTTCAACTGCGGCAACCACAGCGCCAGGCCGCCGCCGCATATCGCGCCTATCGTCAACTGGCCTTCGGCGCCGATGTTCCATACGTTGGCCCGGTATCCGATCGCGAGGCCGAGCGCGCACAGCATGAGCGGCGACGACTTGAGCAGCAGCTCGCCGATGCCGTACCGCGTGGCGACAGGTTCGATGAAAAAGACGAAGAACGCGTCGACGGGATTCTTGCCGAGCAGCGAAAAGAGGACAAAGCCGGCGACGAGGGTTGCTACGGCGGCCAGCAGCGGTGACGCCCAGGCCATCAGTCGCGACGGCTCGGACCGCGCCTCCAACGAAATCATCATGGCGGGTCGCGTGTCGCGAACGAGGGCGGCTGCCCCGAGGTGACGAACGATCCGCCCATCAGCAGCCCGAGTTCCTCGGCGTCGGTTTCCCTTATCGCCCTGACCGGCGACAGGCGACCCTGCGTCATCACGGCGACCTTGTCGCAGACCTCGAACAGCTCTTCGAGCTCCTCGGACACGAGCAGCACGGCCACACCCGCATCGCGCAGATCGATAAGCGCCTGTCGGATCTCGGCCGACGCCCCGATGTCGACGCCCCAGGTCGGCTGCGCAGCGATCATCACGCGCGGACCCTGCAGAACTTCACGTCCTACGATGAATTTCTGCAGATTGCCGCCGGACAGGCTGCGCGCCGCCGCCCCGGGACCGGCGGTCCTGACGTCGAACCTCGCGATCGTCGCCTGCGCGAACGCTCCTACTGCGCGCTGCCGTATCAGGCCCCACCGCGTGACCAGCTGCTGTCCGTAGGCGGTCAGCAGTGCGTTTTCTTCGAGCGACATCTCCGGCACGGCACCGTGGCCATCGCGCTCTTCGGGAACATAGCAAAGTCCCAGCGCCCGGCGCGCGGCCGCGTCGAGTTGGCCCGCCGGAATCCCATTGACGACGATCGCGTCCGCCGCATCGATGAGGCGCTCGCCTGCCAGCGCGGCAATCAGTTCCTTCTGGCCATTGCCGGAAATCCCGGCAATGCCAACGATCTCGCCGCCGCCGACTCTGAGATCGATGCCCCTGAGATCGGTGCCGAAAGGGTCTTCGGCGGCGAGCGACAGATTGCGCACTTCGAGCAGTCCGTCGCCGCGCGCGGCCGCGGCGCGGTGCTGCGGATGCGGCAGGTCGTGGCCGATCATCATGCGCGCAAGATCGGCGCTGCTCTGCCGGCGCGGATCGCAATTTCCGGTGACTCTTCCCGCGCGCAGGACCGTCGCGCGGTCGCACAGCGCGCGGATCTCGTCTAGCTTATGACTGATGTAGAGGATCGAGCAGCCTTCGTCGGCCAGGCGCCGGAGTGTGCCGAACAGCGTGCCTATCGCCGCCGGCGTCAGCACCGACGTCGGCTCGTCCATGATCAGCAGCTCGGGGGTCTGCAGAAGGCAGCGCACGATCTCGACGCGCTGGCGCTCGCCTACCGACAGCGTGTGGATGTGGCGGCGCGGATCGAGCGCCAGGCCATAACGTGTGGAAGTCTCCCGAATCCGCGTGTCGAGCTCGCGTCCGACGCGGCTCTTGTCCAGCGCCAGTGCAATGTTTTCCGCGACGGTGAGCGTCTCGAACAGCGAGAACTGCTGGAACACCATGCCGATGCCCAGCGCGCGCGCCTTCGCGGGGCTGTCGACGACGAGTACTTCGCCGTTCCAGCGTATCGTGCCGGCGTCGGGCCGGACGACGCCGTAGACGATCTTGACGAGCGTCGATTTGCCGGCGCCGTTTTCGCCGAGCACCGCGTGGATCTCGCCAGGCATGACCGTGAGATCGATGCCGTCGTTGGCGACGACCGCCGGGAAACGCTTGGTGATGCCGGAAAGCTGCAGGCGTGGAACCGGCGCCGCGTCCATGCGTCAGCCGCGCAGAGTCGCCATCGAGGCGGTGCGCGGATGTTCCGCGCACCGCATGCGGCGGCGCTCGACCACGATGGCCAGGCGCCGCCGGTCGTTCACTTCTTGCCGGCGGCGCGCGCTACGCTGGAGGCCAGCCGGTCCGCGCCCTTGGCGTGCACGGCACCGCGAACCAGGATGTCCGGCGCATGTATCCCCTTCTTGCCGTAATACGCTTCGTTCCACTCATCGGAAATCGCGACCACGGTTCCGTCCAGGTTGATGCCGCCGTAGATGCCCTTCGCGTGGCTGTAGGTGACGAGGTCGGTGACTACGTCCGCCTGGGCGCCGGCGCCGACCGGCCCCGCCGCAACGCTTGCATCGGCACCCATCTTGAACGAGTTGGACAGCAGTGAATTGAGACCCTTGTCGGTCATGACCAAGGTCATCATTTCCGAGACCGACACCCCGGCCTGGAAGCCGACGCTCGCAGTCGTCAGCGTGTAGAACGCCGGGCCCATCCACCTGCCGGTCTTGGCATTGCGCACCAGAAGCACCGCGCGTCCGCCCGAGCCGCCGAAGATGAATCCTGCCTTGGCGACTTCCGGCGCGATCAATACCGCCTTCGCGCGACGGATGTTGTTGTGCAGCCAGGCCATCTGCGAGTCGCGCATGAAATTGCCGAACGTTCGATCGGCGGCATCGACCAGCGTTTGGGGCGTCGGCTTCGCACGGGGGGTCGTGCTCTCGGCCTTGCCGGTCTGATCCGATTGCGCGAGCGCCGCGGGCACCGCCGCGGCCAGCAAGACCGACGCGAATGCATGGACTGCGATGAGCGCTATTTTTGACTTCGACATGGCTTGCTCCCTCCGGATGCATGGGGTTCATCGGACCTGCGTCGGCATTATATTCCGCCGCGCCCGCGGATGGTATTTGCGGCCGAATGCTATAGTGGCAGCTCGCAACCGTCCGGGCTGAGAAAGCAATGTCACTCGACGCGGTCTTGCTCTCGCGGCTGCAGTTCGTCTGGGTCGTCGCGCTGCACATCCTGCTGCCCGCATTCACCGTCGGGCTTGCCGCATACATTGCCGTGCTCGAGGGTCTGCACCTGACGACGGCACGCGCCGTCTATCTGCGACTGTCCAAATTCTGGCTCAAGGTGTTCGCCGTCTCGTTCGGCATGGGGGTCGTTTCTGGCATCGTCATGCCGTTCCAGTTTGGCACCAACTGGAGCCGCTTTTCCGACGCGACCGGCGACATCGGCGGACCGCTGATGGCATACGAAGGGCTGATGGCGTTCTTCCTCGAGGCGGGATTTCTCGGCGTGCTGCTGTTCGGACGCGCCCGCGTCCCACCGTGGGTGCACTTCTTCGCTGCGCTCATGGTCGCGCTCGGTACCCTGTTCTCGACCTTCTGGATCCTCGCATTCAACAGCTGGATGCAGACGCCGAGGGGATACACCATTGTCGATGGCCGGTTTTTCGCCGAAGACTGGTTTGCGGTGATTTTCAATCCATCGTTTCCGTACCGCCTCACGCACACCGCGGTCGCATTTTTCATCACCACTGCGCTGGTCGTCGCCGGCGTCGCCTCCTATCACCTGCGCGCCGACCGCTTCCGCGAGGAAGGGACGATCATGCTCAAGATGGCGTTCGGCCTGCTGACGCTGCTGGTGCCGCTGCAGATGCTGCTCGGAGATCTGCACGGCCTCAACACGCGCGACCATCAGCCGGCGAAGCTCGCGGCGATGGAAGCCAACTGGGAAACGCAAAGTCGCATGCCGCTGTTGCTGTTCGCGTGGCCCGACGAGCGCGCCGAGGCCAATCGCTTCGAAGTCGCCATCCCGGCGCTGGGCTCCGTGATCCTGACGCACGATGCAGACGGCGTCGTCAAAGGCCTCAAGGAGTGGAAGCCAGAAGACCGTCCGCCCGTCGCGATACCGTTCTTTTCGTTCCGGCTGATGGTTGGCATCGGCCTCGCGATGCTGGCGCTGACCGTGTGCAGCTGGTGGGTCTGGGCGCACGGCGAGCTCGATCGTTCGCGCTGGTTCCACAAGCTATGCGAAATAGCGTCGCCGCTGGGATTCGTCGCGGTGATCGCCGGCTGGGTGACGACCGAAGTAGGCCGGCAGCCATGGACGGTTTACGGACTCATGCGGACGAAGGATTCGGTCACGCCATCGCTTGCCGGCAGCGACGTCCTTGCGTCGCTGATCGTGTACGTCGTTGCCTACATCGTCATCTTCGGCATCGGCGGGTTTTTCATGGTGCGCTTCCTGCGCGCGGGCCCGGTCGACAAGGCGCCGGACGCCGGGCGCCGCGGCCAAGGCACGCCGGCCCGGCCGATGTCGGCGGCGGAAGTCGAATAGGGGGCCGAGTGGCACTCGATCTCGTTCCGCTTTGGGCCGGCATTCTCGCCCTTGCAGTGTTCATGTACGTGCTGCTGGACGGCTTCGATCTGGGCGTCGGCATCCTGTCGCCGTTCGCGCCGGATGATGCGAGCCGCGACCAGATGATGGATTCGGTCGCACCTGTCTGGGACGGCAACGAGACCTGGCTGGTCATGGGAGGGCTCGCGCTGCTCGCCGCGTTTCCTCTGGCCTTCGCCGTCATCTTCCCAGCGGTGTACTTCCCGATCCTGGTCATGCTGATCGGGTTGTTGTTTCGCGGCGTGGCGTTCGAATTTCGCCACATGTCGACGCGCAAGCACTTGTGGAACTGGTCATTCCACGCGGGATCACTGGTCGCCACCTTCGCGCAGGGGATCGTCCTGGGCACTTACGTGCAGGGCATCCCCGTCGAGGGCAGGCATTTCAGCGGCGGCAGCTTCGAATGGGCGACGCCGTTCGCGGTGCTCACCGGTGTCGGACTGATCGCAGGCTACGGCCTGATCGGCGCCTGCTGGCTGGTGATGAAAACGGAAGGCGAACTGCAAAACTGGGCGCGCGGCAAGGCAAGACTGCTTGCGCTGGGGGTCGCCGCATTCATCGCGATGGTCAGCGTGTGGACACCGCTGATCCAGCCGCAAATCCAGCACCGCTGGTTCGCCTGGCCCAACCTTCTGTTGCTCTCGCCGGTGCCGGTGATCACGCTGGCATTGTTCGTCTGGCTGCTGCGTGCGCTCAAATCGGACCGTGAAGCGACGCCGTTTCTGCTCGCGCTGGGGCTTTTCGGGATGTGCTACCTGGGCCTGGGAATCAGCATTCTGCCGATGATCGTTCCTTACTCGGTCACGCTCTGGGCGGCGGCATCTTCGCCGAAATCGCAGGCCTTCCTGATGATCGGCACATTGTTCCTGCTGCCGATCATCGTCGCGTATACCGGATGGTCGTACTGGGTGTTTCGCGGCAAGGTGCGGGCGAGCGAGGGCTATCACTGACGCCGGTCAGCGGCGATCGGGGCGAGTGTAGCAGCGCGCCGGCGCGTGCTAGACTTCGACGCACCTGCCGGCCCGTCGGCCACTCGCGGCACCTGCAGGCTCACCATCGGGGGAGAACGATGTCGAGTCGCCTTGGCGCCGGCCCAGTCCAGCTTTGCATCGCGGCGTGCCTTGCCCTGTGCCTGGGCACCGCGCTTGCCGCAACCGAGCCGGTGCGCACGCTGGAGCGAATTCGCAGCGACGGCGTGATCCGCCTCGGCTATCGCAGCAACGCCACGCCATTCTCGTTCCGGGAGCGCGACGGCACGGTGCGGGGCTACAGCGTCGAGCTGTGCGATCGCATCGCCGCGGGGATCCAGAAGCAGCTCGGGCTGACGAAGCTCAGGATGGAATGGACGCCGCTCGACGCTGGCGACCGGCTCGACGCGGTGGCCAAGGGCAGGGTCGATCTTGAATGCGGCACGACGACGATCTCGCTTTCGCGTTACGAGCGGGTGGACTTCAGCCTGCCGATATTCGTCGACGGAGGCAGTGTGCTGACCAGCGTCGACGCGAAGCTGGCACAGCTCAAGGATCTCGGCGGCAAGCGCGTGGCAGTGATCCCGGGGACGACCACGGAGACGGCGCTCAAGCGCGAGCTTGCCATCGTCGGTGCAAACGCCGAGCTCGTCCCGGTCGCCGATCCCCCCGCGGGCCTCGCGCTGCTCGCTTCGGGCAAGGTCGTCGGCTATGCCAGCGATCGCATCGTACTGATATCGCTGCGCGCCCGCAGCTCGAATCCGTCGCAATTCGTCCTGCTGGACAGCGATTTTTCGTTCGAGCCTTACGCGCTGGTGCTGCGCCGCGACGACCCCGATTTCCGGCTGGCGGTGAATCGCGCGTTGACCGAAGTCTATCGAAGCGGTGACATCGACGCCATCTTCTATCGCTGGCTCGGAGGGCTCGGCAAGCCGGGTACGCTGCTCAATTCGATGTTCTACCTCAACACGTTGCCCGAATGATGCGCGCCTACCAACGAGGACTTGCACGCCGCGCAGTCGCGGTACTCCTGCTCGCCGGCGCGGCGTCGCCGCTTGCCGCGCAGACAGGCACTCCACTGCCACCGCCGAACGCGCCGAAGCCGACCCCGACCGAAGCCTGTGATCGCTGCGGAACGATCACATCGATTCGCCAGGCCGAGACCAAGGACAGCTGGACGCGGTTGGGCACCGTGTCATCCACCGGTGCCGGGACTTCCGACCTCGCTCCGATGGGCGTCACGCAATACCAGGTGGGACGTGACTTGAGCAAGCAGGGAACTGTGGTGCTTGGTGCAGCCGGAGGTGTGGCATACCAGTCGCGCCCCTCCTCGCTGAACGCGCAGCGGTGGGAACTTCTCGTGCGCATGGACGACGGCTCGGTGCGCACGGTGACGCAGAACTACCAACCGATGCTGCAGTCGGGCGACCGCGTCCGCGTCTTCGGTACGCAGGTCGAGCTGCTGTAGTGACCGCTGCCGCAGGCGCGATGACCGCATCGGCGCCGGCGGCGACGCTGACGGTGTCCGATGCCGCGGCGGGCAGCCGCGAGTTGAGACTCGCCGGCCGGCTCGACGCCTATTCGATCGCCGGCGTCTGGCACGACACGCTCGCCGCGCTGGCTGCCGCTCCCGGACGCGCCGTCGTCATCGAAGCATCGGGTGTCGATTATTGCGACGGCGCGGGCATCGCGATGCTGATCGACCTGCTGCGGCAACCGCGCGCGGCGAATGCGCCGGTATCGCTGTCCGGATTGCGGCCGGAATTCCAGGCGCTGCTCGACCAGTTCGATCCCGTGGCGATGCAAGTGCCGGTCGAGCCACCGCACGTTACGCGGATCAACGTCATTGCGGAGATCGGACGCGCGGCGGCCATCACCGGCCGCGACATACGCGCGCAGGTCGCGTTCATAGGCGAAACCACGACCGCGCTGTGGTCTGCAGCCAAGCATCCGGCACGGGTCCGGTGGAAGGACGTCTGGTATACCTGTGAACAGGTCGGCGTCAACGCTCTGCCGATCGTGGCGCTGATCTCTTTTTTGCTCGGCATCATTCTGGCCTTCCAGGCCGCGGTGCCGATGCGCCAGTTCGGCGCCGAGCTTTTTGTCGCCGATCTGGTCGGGCTGTCGATCCTGCGCGAGCTCGGGCCGTTGATGACCGCGATCCTGCTTGCCGGGCGGTCGGGTGCCGCGTTCGCCGCAGAGATCGGCACGATGAAAGTGAACGAGGAGCTGAACGCTCTGACCACGATGGGCCTCGATCCGGTCCGTTTTCTGGTCGTGACTCGGATCATCGCGGCGGTGCTGATGATGCCGCTGCTTACGCTGTTCGCCGACCTGATAGGCATTCTCGGCGGCGCACTGACGATGCTCACCTTCAACATCCCGATTGCCAGCTTCCTGCACGAGGTCGACAGCCTGGTCGATGTGAAAGACTTGCTTGCCGGGATGGCGAAGGCGCCGGTGTTCGCCATCCTCATTGCCGGTGTCGGCTGCCTGCGCGGTCTGCAGACGCAGACCGGGGCGAGCGCCGTCGGCATATCCGCAACGCGTGCGGTCGTTTCGAGCATCGTCCTGCTGGTTGTCGTCGACGGCATCTACGCGTTCGTCTACTATCTGCTCGACATTTGACGCACACCCTATGCCCGCCGATCCGATCATCACCGTGGAGCACCTGACTGCCGGGTACGAAGGCAACGTGCTGATGCAAGACCTCAACTTCAGCGTCCATCGCGGCGAGGTCTTCATCATCCTGGGCGGCTCGGGCAGCGGCAAGAGCACGCTGCTCAAGCACATGATCGGGCTCTACCAGCCGATGGGGGGAAGCATCCGGATCGAGGGCGACGATATCGTCACAGCCGAGGGTGCGGCTCGGCGCGCGATCCTGAACAAGATCGGAGTGATGTACCAGAGCGGCGCGCTGTTCGGCTCGATGACGCTGCTCGAAAACGTACGGCTGCCGCTGGAGGAATATACGGCGCTGGACGGTGCGGCGATGGACCTGATCGCGAGAATGAAACTGCAGCTGGTCGGGCTCGATGCCTTCTGCGGTCACATGCCGGCCGAGATCAGCGGAGGCATGCAAAAGCGCGCCGCGATCGCGCGCGCGATGGCGCTCGACCCGATGATCCTGTTCCTCGACGAGCCATCGGCCGGCCTCGACCCGATCACCTCGGCCGAGCTCGACCAGCTGATCCTGCGACTGGCGAAGAGCCTGCGCATCACCTTCGTCGTCGTCACGCACGAGCTCGCCTCGATTTACACGATCGCCGATCGGGTGATCATGCTCGACAAACGCACCAAAGGCATCATCGCCGAAGGCGATCCGAAGGTGCTCCGCGACACCAGCGACAATCCGTGGGTGCGGCGATTCTTCCGGCGCGAAGTGGCCGCCGAACCGGCGTAACGGCGATGAGCGCACAAGCCAACTTCTTCAAGATCGGCCTGTTCGTCATCGGCGGGACGGTGGCGCTGGTGCTGCTGCTGCTGATCCTCGGCTCCGGCCAGCTGTTCCAGTCGAAGATCACGATGGAGACCTATCTGAACGAGTCGGTCCAGGGCCTCGAGGTCGGCTCGAAGGTCAGATACCGCGGCGTAGTGGTCGGCGAAGTGAGGCGCATCGGATTCACCTACAACACCTACGAGCAGGATCAACCGATGGCGGCGCGTCTGCGCTACGTGATGGTCGAGGCGACTATCCTGCCCAGGCTGATAGGCGGTCGTGCAGGCGGCGACATCACGCGCCTTGAGACGGCCAGGGTCGAGATCGATCGCGGCTTGCGCGTTCGGCTCGCGCCGCAGGGCATTACCGGGACCAGTTATCTCGAAATCGACTACGTCGATCCGAAGGCAAACCCTCCACTGCCGATCACCTGGACGCCTAACAATCTCTATATTCCGAGCGCGCAGTCGACGGTTACCGCTTTCATCGGCGCCGCGTCGGACATCATGGCACGCCTGCAGAAGCTCGACCTCGAAGGCCTGCTGGCCAATGTCAACAAGCTGCTGGTGACGACCAACAGCCGCATCGACGCGCTCGACACCGCGAAGCTGACGCAGAGCGCGACACGCCTCATGGACAAGGTCGACCGCAAGCTGGACCAGCTGGCGATCGACAAGATCAGCAGCGACACGGTCGCGCTGCTCGCCGAATTGCGCACGACCAATCAGCGGCTCGGCGTGGTGCTCGACGATCCTGCGCTCAAGCGCCTGCCGTCCGATGCGGACGCCGCGCTGGTGCAGCTGAAGAAAACGCTGGATGATCCGAATCTGGCGAAGTCGATTGCGCACCTGCAGAGCACGCTGACGCATCTCGACCGGCTCACCGGCAGCGGCGAGGCCGACCTGAAAAAGGCATTCGACAACCTGCGGCAGCTCACCGAAAACCTGCGCGACCTGTCCGAGAACGCCAAGCGGTACCCGTCGCAGCTGCTGCTCGGCGCTCCCCCGCCGCCGGCGAAAGGCCTCCAGCCATGAACCCAGCAGTCTCCCTGTCGCGCCGGCGGGCGCTCGCGTCCGCACTGGCGCTCACCATCGCCGCGTGCGGCGCGCTCTCCCGGCCATCGCCTGTCAAGTCGACCTACCTGCTCGAGCCGCCGGCACCGTCGAACAAGAGCGCGACGCCGGGGGCGGCGACGCTCAAGGTCGAAGCGGTCGCCGTGGCCGCGCCGTTTCGCGGCAGGACGCTGGTCTATCGCGAAAGCGATCTCAAGTACGAGGCCGACTTCTACGAGGAATTCCTGGTCTCGCCGGCGACGATGATCGGCGAAGCGACCGCGAGTTGGCTTGCGGCGACCGGCATCTACCGGGCCGTGCTGCCGCCATCCACGTCGCTCGAGGGCGACTTCGCCCTCGAAGCATTCGTCACCGATCTCTATGCCGACTTGCGCGACCCCGCGCATCCGGCCTCGGTGCTTAAGATAAAGTTCTTTCTCAGCAGCAGCGCCGCCGCGTCGGGGACCTTCGTTTGGAACGGCGAGCTCGGCTCGCGCATCGACGTGGCTTCACGCTCGGCCGATGCGCTGGTGCGCGGGTTCAACACCGCCTTGAGCAACGTCCTCGATCAGCTCGCCGCGGTGCTACGCAATCTGCCGCAGAAATAGGCGCGCGCCCGCGTCAGGCTCGAACGCCGGAGAGATCGTGCGCGCTCGCGCCGGTGATGCGCACGCGGGCGAACTCGCCGACGGCGAGCGCCGCGCCATCGGCCACGGCTACAGTGCCGTCGATCTCCGGCGCATCGGCGGCGCTGCGCGCCAACGCCCGTGCGCCATCGTGCGAGTCGACCAGCACCCGCAGCGTCGCGCCGATCCGTCGCTTCAACCGGCGAGTGCTGATGGCTTCCTGCGTTGACATGAACCGAGCGCGCCGCTCTTCGCGCAGCGCGTCCGGAACCGGATCGGGCAGCGCGTTGGCAGCCGCGCCATCGACCGGGGAATACGCGAAGCAGCCGACCCGGTCGAGTTCGGCCTCGCTCAGGAATTCGAGCAGTGCTTCGAATTCGGCCTCGGTCTCGCCGGGAAATCCGACTATGAACGTCGAGCGTATCGTCAGCTCCGGACATGCGGCGCGCCAGGCCCGGATCCGCTGCAGATTGTTCTCGACGTTCGCCGGGCGCTTCATCAGCTTGAGGATGCGCGGGCTCGCATGCTGGAACGGCACGTCGAGATACGGCAGCAGGCCGGGGCCGCCGTCGCTGGCCATCAGCGCGATGGTCTCGTCGACATGCGGGTACGGATAGACGTAGTGCAGGCGCACCCAGGCGCCGTATTCGGCGGCTAGCGTCGCGAGCGCCGCCGAGAGCTCGGTCATCCGCGTCTTCAGCGGCCTGCCGCGCCAGAATCCGGTGCGATAGCGGACGTCGACACCGTACGCGCTGGTGTCCTGCGACACGACGAGGATCTCGCGCACGCCGGCCTTCAGCAGGTTTTCCGCCTCGATCATCACCTCGCCGATCGGCCGGCTGACCAGATCGCCGCGCAGCGAGGGAATGATGCAGAACGTGCAGCGGTGGTTGCAGCCCTCGCTGATCTTCAAATACGCATAGTGCTTCGGCGTCAGCTTGATGCCGATCTTGCTGTTCGGGGGTGGCAGCAGATCGACGAACGGATCGTGCGGCTTCGGCAGATGCTCGCGCACCGCCGCCATCACCTCGGATGCGGCGTGCGGCCCGGTGACCGCAAGCACCTTCGGATGCGCGGCGCGCACGAATGCGCCGCCTTCCTTGGCGCCGAGGCAGCCGGTGACGATGACCCTGCCGTTCTCGGCCAGCGCCTCGCCGATCGCCGACAGCGACTCCTCGACCGCGGCGTCGATGAACCCGCAGGTGTTGACGACCACCACATCGGCGCCGTCGTAGGTCGGGGCGATCGCATAGCCCTCGGCGGAAAGCCGCGTCAGGATCTGCTCGGAGTCGACCAGCGCCTTCGGACAGCCGAGCGAGACAAAGCCCACCCGCGGCCCCGGTTCGGGGCGCGAGCGAGGGCGCGAAGGGGCGGACTTTGGCGTCATCGGCCTATCGTGCGGCGCGCAAATATGGCGCGCTGCAATGCGGATGTTGCGGCGCTTCGCGGCATCAGCGCTTTTTCTCGTCGTCGCCCGATGGTTGCGTCGCGCCGAAATTGGGGAAGGGGAAGGCGGTAAACAGCCCGCGCGTCTGGTCCTGCATCCGCTGCTGCATGTCCATGAACAGCTTGGCACTTTGCTCGAGATAGTTGCCGAGCATGCCTTGCATCGCCGGCGCCTGCATCTGCAGAAACTGCTTCCACAGGTCCGGGGTCAGCATCATCTTGTCGCCATAGATCTGCTTGGCCTGGTCCTGCAGCTTGCCCTGGATGGCCATGAACGCCTTGACGTTCTGCTCCATGTAATTGCCCATGATGCCCTGCAATGCATTGCCGTAAAAACGGATCATCTGCGACAGCATCTCGCTGGAGAACATCGGCACGCCGACCGATTCCTCCTCGAGAATGATCTGCAGCAGGATGGCGCGGGTCAGGTCGTCGCCCGACTTCGCGTCGATGACCTGGAAATCGATGAACTCCAGCACCATCTGCTTGACGTCCGCCAGCGTGATGTAGCCGCTGTTGGCGGTGTCGTACAGGCGGCGGTTCGGATACTTCTTGATAATGCGGATCGGCTTGGCCATGCGTGCCTCCGGGGCGTCGAACTCAAATTATAACCCGCTGATTTATTTGGGTGTTTGATTCGGCATCCCCGGCGTTCGTAGTGGATTGGTGCGATGCACAAAAAAGTCCTTGACTTGGGGTTTTTCCGTCCCTACAATGTGAATTGTGCGGTGCAGCAAACGGGGTGTAGTCCCGGGGTCGTGCGGCGAAGGGCCGGCGACCGGAAGAGCCCCTGGCAGCCCGCCTTATTCGGACCCGTCTTAGGGTCCATGAACCCAACGGGAAAAGGATGACCATGTACAACGCAACCGAACAATTCGCCGAAATCAACAAAGCCGGGTATGACAACGCCGTCAAGCTGGCGACCATGTCGCTGGACAAGGCCGAACAGCTCGCCAAGCTCAACCTCCAGGCCGCCAAGATCGTCCTCGAGAACGGTGTCTATACCGCCAACGCGGTCGCCGGTATCAAGGACGTCCAGGAACTGGCCGCCGTCCGTGCCAAGCTGACCGAAGCCGGCGTGCAGAACGCCCTCGGGTATTCGCGCGGCGTCTATCAGATCGCCTCCGAAGCGCAAGCCGATTTCTCGGCGCTGGCCGAGCAGGCGTGGGCTGCTTACACCAAGGGCTTCGCGGTGTGGGTCGACAATGCCACCAAGAACGCGCCCGCCGGCTCCGATGTCGCCGTGACGGCGTTGAAGTCGACGGTCGCTGCGACGACCGCGGCATTCGATCAGTTCTCTAAGGCCACGAAGCAGGTCGTCAGCTTTGCCGACGCCTCGGTTCGCGCCGCCGCCGCCAACGCGGCCAATGCGACCAAGCCGGCAGCCAAGGGCCGCAAGGCCGCGTAAGGCAGTCAGACAATGCGATTCAGTTGGGTGCCTTGAAACCGTAGAGGCGATCCCAATCTAGAGTTCGCTGGCTCCACCTGTATCATTTTCCTCCTCCTAAATGATACAGTCTCGCCCCGGCAGCAATGCCGGGGTTTTTTTTGCGCTCGCGCTCCTCGGCAATCGATGTCGCGCAGCCATCTCGTGTCGACCGCTAGAACATGTGCTGGCCGCCGTTGATTGCGATATTGGCGCCGGTGACGAACGCCGCTTCCTCCGACGACAGATAGGCGACCAGTCCCGCAACCTCGTCGGGCTTGCCCAGACGGCCCATCGGTATCTGCGGGATGATCTTCGAGTCCAGAACCTCCTGCGGGATCGCCATCACCATCTTGGTGCCGATGTAGCCGGGCGAGATCGTGTTGACGGTCACGCCCTTGCGCGAGACTTCGAGCGCCAGCGCCTTGGTAAAACCGTGCATCCCTGCCTTCGCGGCCGAGTAGTTGGTCTGGCCGAAAGCGCCCTTCTGGCCGTTGACCGATGAAATATTGATGATGCGGCCCCAGCCGCGCTCGACCATGCCGTCGCAGACCTGCTTGGCCATGTTGAAGCACGAGTCGAGATTGGTGCGAATCACCGCATCCCAGTTCGCCTTGTCCATTTTCTTGAACGTCATGTCGCGGGTAATGCCGGCATTGTTGACCAGCACATCGACCGGGCCGACGTCGCCTACGACGCGGGCGACGCAAGCGACGCACGACTCCCAGTCGACGACATCGCAGGGGTAGGCATAGAAACGGTGGCCGGCTTGTTTCATCGTCTCGAGCCATTCTTGCGCCTTGAGGTTGCCCGGCGAATGGGTGGTCACGACCGTGTGCCCGAGTGCGGCGAGCTTGACGCAGATCGCCTCGCCGAGTCCGCCCATGCCGCCGGTGACCAACGCAATGCGCTGTTTGTCCTTTGCCATCGTCCCTCCTTTAGCCTGATGTGCCTTCCGGTGTTTGTCGTGCGGTGCGACCTTTCCGCGTCAGCGCTCGACCGCCATCGCGACTCCCATGCCGCCGCCGATGCAAAGCGATGCCAGGCCTTTTTTGGCATCGCGACGCGCCATTTCGTAAAGCAGCGTGACCAGTATTCGGCAACCTGAAGCGCCGATCGGATGGCCGAGCGCGATCGCGCCGCCGTTGACGTTGATTTTCTTCGTATCCCAGCCCATTTCCTTGTTGACCGCGCAGGCCTGCGCGGCGAATGCCTCGTTGATCTCCATCAGATCGAGGTCGGAAGGCTTCCATCCGGCCTTTTCCAGCGCGCGCCGCGACGACGGCACCGGCCCCATGCCCATGATCGACGGATCGACGCCCGACGAAGCGAATGCCCGGATCTTCGCCAGCGGCTTCAGGCCGAGTTGTGCGGCGCGCTCGGCGCTCATCACCAGCACCGCGGCCGCGCCATCGTTGATCCCCGACGCATTGCCTGCGGTGACGCTGCCTTGCTTGTCGAACGCCGGCCGCAACGCCGAAAGCGAATCGAGCGTCGCGCCCGCCTTGATGAATTCGTCGCTGTCGAACGCGACAGGGTCGCCTTTGCGCTGCGGGATCATCACCGGAACGATCTCGTCCTTGAACTTGCCTGCCTTCTGCGCAGCTTCGGCCTTGTTCTGGCTGGCGACAGCGAACTCGTCCTGTTGCGCGCGCGAAACAGCGTGCTGCTTGGCGACGTTCTCGGCGGTGATTCCCATGTGGTACTGGTTGTAGACGTCCCAGAGGCCGTCGACGATCATGCTGTCGATCAGTTTGGCATCGCCCATCCGAAAGCCGTCGCGCGAGCCCGGTAGCACGTGCGGGGCTGCGCTCATGTTTTCCTGGCCGCCGGCGATGACGATGTCGGCGTCGCCGCAACGCACCGCCTGCGCGGCCAGCATCACCGCCTTCAATCCCGAGCCGCAGACCTTGTTGATCGTCATCGCGGGAATCTCCGCAGGCAGTCCAGCCTTGATCGACGACTGGCGCGCCGGATTCTGACCGCTGCCCGCAGTCAGTACCTGCCCGAGAATCACTTCGGAGATCTGCTCCGGCCGCAATTTATAACGGGCGAGCAGCGCGGTGATCACCGTGGCGCCGAGCTCGGGCGCAGGTGTCTTGGCCAGCGCGCCGCCGAATTTACCTATCGCGGTGCGCAATGCGCCCGCGATGACGATGTCGCTCATGAAATTCTCCGCAAAAGTTGGGCTTGGCGCCCGGCTTGCCTGGGCCTGGGATCGGATGCTCGCTGCGCTATGGTATCGCAGGCCGCGGCTTCACGGCAGCGGACATGCGGTTGCCGCGGTGGTCAGGATACGGGTTCGATGACGTACGTGCCCGGCGCCGGCGACAGCGGCCGATGCTTGTCACTGCCCGGCGATTTGGGCGCCGCCCGAAGCCCGCCGGTGTAATCGTTGAGCCATGCCGCCCAGTGTGGCCACCAGCTGCCCGTCTGCGTCCGGGCGCCCGCCAGCCAGTCTTGCGGATCATCGGTCAGCAGTTCATTGGTCCAGAAGTTGCGTCGGTTTTTCGCCGGTGGATTGATCACGCCGGCGATATGGCCCGAGGCGCCGAGCACGAAGGTCAGGTCGCCCCCGAGCAGGGACACGCTTTTGTATGCGGTGCGCCAGGGGACGATATGGTCTTCGCGGGTGGCGAGAATATAGGCAGGCATCGTGATGCGCTTGAGGTCGATCGGTTGACCGCACATCGACAGCGCTCCAGGCTCGCGCAATCGATTGTCCAGATACATGTCGCGCAGGTACTCGACGTACATCGGACCCGGAAGATTGGCCGAGTCGCTGTTCCAGTAGAGCAGGTCGAACGCGGGTGGCGTCTGTCCTTTCAGATAATTTCCGACGACGTAGTTCCAGACGAGCTCGTTGGGTCGGAGGCTTGCGAATGCGCTGGCCAGCTCGCTGCCCTGGATGCGGCCGCCGCCGCAAAGCGCCGGCATGCGCGCTGCAAGCCCTTCGCGTGAGACATAGACGCCGATGTCGCCCGGATCGGCGAAGTCAAGCATCGTTGCAAGGAGGGTCGTGCTGGCGACCGGCGTCTCCCGGCGCGCCGCAAGGACGGCCAGCGCGCAGGCAAGCAGTGTCCCGCCGACGCAGAATCCGAGCGCATTGACCGTCTTGCTGCCGGCGATCTCGCACGCCGCATCGAGCGCGGCCAGGACGCCTTGCTCGAGATAGTCGTCCCAGGTGAGACCGCCGAGCTCGGATGGAATGTTGCGCCATGAGACCATGAAAACCGTGTGGCCTTCGCCGACCGCGTAGCGCACGAAAGAATTTTCCGGCTGCAGGTCGAGGATGTAGTACTTGTTGATGCAAGGCGGCACGATCAGCAGCGGCCGCTTGGCGACCTTGGAGGTCGTCGGCGCGTACTGGATGAGCTCGATCAACGGATTGCGATATACGACGCTGCCCGGAGTCGTCGCGAGGTTGCGGCCGACCTCGAATGCGCTTTCGTCGGTCATCGCGATGCGCCCGCGCTGCGCATCCGAGACCAGGTTTGACAGGCCTTGCGCAATCGACGTACCGCCGGTCTCGAGCGCGCGTTTCAGCGCCTCCGGATTGGTGGCGAGGAAGTTCGACGGTGAAATCGCGTCCACATACTGCTGGGCGAGAAAGACCAGTCGCCGCTTCATGGCATCGTCGGTTTGGGCCAACGCAGCGAGCTCGCGCACATACTCGCCGTAGAGCAAGTAGGCGTCGCGCAACCACGCGAAGTACGGATGCTCGCGCCACGCCTTGTCCGAGAAGCGCCGGTCCGCGGGGCCGGGTGCCGGCATCGGCACGGTGCTGCCTTCCGTCGCGCGCGTCCAGAGTGCCTCGAATCTCCTGGCGTAGCGTTCGGTCAGTTGCGCTGCCGCCGCCGGATCGATCGATACGGCCGTCAGCCGGGAAGCCATGTCCGGTGACGGCAAGCTGACCGGCATCGACCGCATCGTCCCCAGCGCGGCGCCGGCCCACAGCTGCGTCCATTGCGCGCCGACGTCCTGCCACCTGTGCGCGAGCTCCGACCATTCGTTTGCCGCGTCAGTTGGCAACTGAGTGGGCAACTGAGTTGGCAACTGAGGTGGCAACTGAGTTGCCACGGGAGCCACGGACGCCGGCCTGGTCTTCGCGCGTTTGGGCGTATTCATCGATATCAGCCTTCGAGCCAACGATGCACGGCGGCGATCAATCCGATGCCGATGGCGATCAGCAGCAGTTGCTGCACCGTCGCCGCCGGCGCCGGATGCCGGTGCAGGCTCGGGATCAGGTCCGCCACGGCGACGTAAAGCAGGCTCGCGGATGCGATCGCGAGCACGGTAGGCAAGACATGCTGCATGGAGGCCAGCGCGGCGTAGCCGGCAAGGCCGCCCAGCAGCGTCGCGACCCCCGTGACCAGGTTGTACGCGAACGCGCGCCGTCGTGCGTACCCGGAGTGCAACAGCACCGCGAAGTCGCCGACCTGCTGCGGAATCGCATGCGCGACGATGGCCAGCGCAGTCGCCGTGCCGAGCGCGAAGTCGGTCAGGAACGCGGCGGCGATCACGATGCCATCGCAGAAATTGTGCACGCTGTTGCCGATCACGATCATCAAACCGGAACGACCGCCGTCGCCGTGCGCGTGCGGCGCGCCGGCGGGCTGCCCATCTTCGCCAAGCGCCTCCGCGTCGAGGTGACTATGCCGCCACAGGACCAGCTTTTCCAGCAGGAAGAACAGCAGCAGGCCGCCGAGCACGGTCGCCATCACGCTCCCCGTCGACCCATGCTCGAGCGCGTGCGGAAGCAATTCCAGAAACACGGCGCCCAGCAGCGCACCGACGGCGAAGCTCACCAGCTTGGATATCCAGCGCGCGTGCAGCGCAAGCGTGCCAGCGGCGGCGAGGATCGCCAGTACCCCTCCGGCGAGACAGGCGACGACGATCGCGTAAAGTGGAGAGAGCGCTGTCATCGCCAACGGATTATACGAGAGCGCCCGTTTCGGCTTCAGCCGGGCGCGAGCCAGATCAGCGTCGCCATCCTCGCGACGCGGTCGGGCCCGCCGCGGCGATACGAGTGGAAGCTCGCGCGCTCGGTGTAAGTGCAGCGGCCGCCGCCGCTGATCGCCGCGGCGCGGACGCCAGCGCGGCCGAGTGCAAGTCGCGCGAGTCCATAGAGATCGGCATGCCATTTGCCTTGACTTGTCGCGACGAAGCAAGCGCCCGCGGCGGCGTCGCGATCGCAGAATGCCGCGTGGACGTCGGGGCCCACTTCGAATGCGCTCGGCCCGATCGCCGGTCCGAGCCATGCGAGCACGTTCGAGGGCTCAGTCTGCAGCGACCCGACCGCGGTTTCGAGCACGCCGGAGGCGAGCCCGCGCCATCCCGCATGCGCGGCGGCGACGACGCTGCCGCGCCGGTCGGCGAGGAGCACCGGCAGACAGTCCGCCGCCAGCACCGCACAGACTTTGCCGTGAGAGCGCGAAACCGCGACGTCGGCTTCGGGTGTGCAGTCATGGCTGACGTCGGCGCTCGCAACCGACGTGCCGTGTGTCTGCGCCAGCCACAGCGGCTCCCCGGGCAGGAAGCTCTTCAGTAGCGCGCCTGCCGCGGCGTCGCGGCCGCGCCCGAAGTCGACTGTGGTGCCGCCGACGCCGTTGCGCGTGGTCGAGAATGCACGCACCGACGCAGGCGCCGGCCAGTCCGGTACGATCCAGTCGACCCCTGCGGAGACGAACTGCGCCGCGAGCGTTGCGTCAGCGCGCATCGGAGGCGGCGCGCCGGCGCAAAGTCGCGAGCAGCGAGGCGAAGTCGGATGGCAGCGGCGATTCCCACTGCACGGGTTTGTTTGTCGAAGGATGGATCAGACCGAGGCGCCAGGCGTGGAGGGCCTGCCGTCCGAACGCGATGCCGCGCCTCTTGCCATACGTCGGATCCCCGACGAGCGGATGTCCGAGCGAGGTCAGGTGAACGCGGATCTGGTGGGTGCGTCCGGTTTCGAGCCGGCAGGCGAGCAGCGTGCAGTCGCCGAATCGTTCGCGCACTTCATAGCGCGTGACCGCGGCTTTCCCGCTCGCGACGATCGCCATCGATGTGCGCCGGACCGGATGACGCCCGATCGGCGCATCGATCGCGCCGCCCCGGGCGATATCTCCCGTGGCGAGCGCCAGATACTCGCGGTGGACGGTCTTCGCCTGCAGCTGGCGCACCAGATCAGTTTGAGCGATTTCGGTTTTGGCCACGACCAGCAGTCCGCTCGTATCCTTGTCCAGGCGATGTACGATGCCCGCGCGCGCGACGACGGCGAGTTGCGGAGCGTGGTGCAGCAGTGCGTTGGCAAGCGTGCCGTCGCGATTGCCGCTGCCCGGGTGAACGACCAGGCCGGCAGGCTTGTCGATCACGAGTATCGCCTCGTCCTCATGCACGATCGTCAACGGCAGCGCCTGCGGCGCGAACGAGGCAGCGGCCGGATCGGACATCGGATGCACCAGGACATGCTCGCCGCCGCCGACTTTGCGGCTCGCGTCCGCCGGCGCGCCCGCGAGCAGTACGCGGCCGGCGTCGATCCAGGTACGGATGCGGCTGCGCGAATGCTCGGGCAACAGCTGGGCGAGCGCACGATCCAGCCGCATGCCCGCGAATTCGGCCGGTATGGTCAGCGCGAGATGGGCGCCGGCCGCGGCATCGGAGTTATAATTCACGGCTACGTGCGGAGCAGGCAATGATGTCGAAGCTGAGCAGATATTCAGTTGCGTCACTGATCTTGATTTGTGTGACCCTGGCGGGATGCGACTTGCTGCCTGAGGTCAAGGACGAGACCGCGAACTGGACCGCGGAACGACTCTACAAGGATGCGCACGAATCGCTGCAGGCGTCCAATTATACGCGTGCGATCAAGCTGTTCGACTCGCTGGAAAGCAGGTTTCCCTACGGCCGGCTCGCGCAGCAGGCGATTCTCGAAGGCGCCTACGCGAACTATCGTCAGGGGGAGGCGACATCGGCGATCGCGGCCTGCGATCGCTTCATCCGCACCTACCCCAATCATCCGAACGTCGATTACGCCTACTACCTGAAGGGCCTCGTCAATTTCCGCGAGGATCAGGGGCTGCTCGGCTACGTGGTCGAGAGCGATCTTTCCGAACGCGATCCGAAGATGACCAAGGAGGCGTTCGGCGCATTTCGCGAGCTGGTGACGCGGTTTCCCGACAGCAAGTACGCGCAAGATTCGGCCGACCGCATGCGGTATCTGACCAATGCGCTCGCCGGTTACGAAGTTCACGTCGCGCGCTATTACTACAACCGCGGCGCCTACGTGGCAGCGGTCAACCGCGCGCAGGCTGCGCTGGTGAATTATCCCAAGACGCCAGTCAACGAAGACGCCCTCATCCTGCTGGTGGAAAGCTACGACAAGCTCGGAATGATCGAGCTTCGCGACGACTCGCGCCGCGTGCTGAAGGAAACCTTCCCCAACGGCAGGTACTTTGCGGCGGGCGCGACCAAGCCGTGGTGGAAATTCTGGGGCAAGGAACAGCCGCCGCCGCTGCCGCTGAGCTCATCACCCCCGAAGCCCTGGTGGCAGTTCTGGTAAGACGCCGGAGGGCGGAGCAGGGGCCCCGCGCGTAGCGCGGGGATGCGACCCCGGGGGCGGCTAGGGCAGCGACAACGAGACAGCCACGTCGCGTCGCTGCTTCGGAAGCTGGCGACCCCCGAGGCGGAAGGGCCAGCGATAACGAGATGGCGTCTGTCGCTTCGCCGGAGGCTGCCGTTACCCGCAGCAGTTAGCCTTCTACCGCCACCGGGGCGAAAAAAGCTCGGACATCAGCCAACTCGCGGGTGCGACGCATCGGCGGCAGCGCTTGCCAGATGCGACGGCCATACGGCTTGTCGACCAGCCGCCGGTCGCAGATCATCAGGACGCCGCGGTCGGTCTCCGAGCGGATCAACCTGCCCGCGCCCTGCTTGAGGCTGATCGCCGCTTGCGGCAATTGATAATCGAAGAACGGATTGCCGCCCTGGCGCGCGATATGCTCGAGCCGCGCAGCAAGCAGCGGATCGTCGGGCGGAGCGAACGGCAGCTTGTCGATGATCACCACCGACAAGGCTTCGCCTTGCACATCGACGCCCTCCCAGAAGCTCTGGCTGCCCAGCAAGACGGCGTTGCCCAGGCGGCGGAAACGGGTAAGCAATTCGGTGCGTGAACCCTCGCCTTGCACCAGCAGCGGAAAATCGATCCCTTCGCGTTTGAAGAGAGCCTCCAGCGATTCGCGCGCGCGGGCCAGTGCGCGGAGCGTCGTGAACAGCAAAAAGGCGCGACCGCCGCTGGCCTTCAGCACGGGTAGCGCGGCCGCGACGACCGCATCGGTGTGCTCGAAGCTGTTCGGTTCGGGCAATTCGCGCGGCAAATACAGCAGGGCCTGTCGCGCATAGTCGAATGGGCTCTCCCAGTAGCCGGTCGCGGCCTCGCCCAAGCCCAGCTCGCGCTGATAGAGCGAGAAGTCGCTGCCGATCGCCAAGGTCGCCGACGTGAAGATCCAGGCTCGGGCATGGTCGGTGACCTGCTTGGCGAATATTTCGGCCACCGATAGCGGCGACGCCCGCAGTTGCCACCCCGACGCGCTGACGTCGAGCCAGCGGATCCACTCCGGATCGTCGTGATCGCGCCACCGCGCGAGCCGCGCAAGCGCATCGTCGGCGCGATGCGCACATTGCGCCAGATCGTCGCTGCGCTCGGCCTGCTTGCCAAGCTCGACCGCGACTGCCGCCAGCGCCGCGTCCAGCGCGTCGAGCGCCTCATCGAACCCCGGGCGCCGCATCGCAAGTGCGCGCGGCAGTTTGCCCGGCGTTTCTCCTGCGGCCAACCGGAACCGGCGCAGCGCCAAGCCGAGCGCCTGCGCGGCAGCGGGCAGCGGGGCGTAGTCGCGAGCCGCCTTCAACCCTTCGAGCTCGGCGTCGCGCGCAAGCTCACCCAGTTGACCGCCGGTAACTTCCTCGCCGAAAAACAGCGTCGCGGTCTCGGGCAGCTGGTGCGCCTCGTCGAGAATCACCGTATTCGACGCGGGCAGCAGCTCGGCGATGCCCTCATCCTTGAGCATGACGTCGGCGAAGAACAGATGGTGATTGATGACGACGACGTCGGCGGCGAGCGCCTGCTTGCGCGCATTCATCACAAAGCACTCGTTGTAATGTCCGCATTCGGCGCCGAGACAGTTCTCGCGCGTCGAGGTCACGTCGGCCCAGATCGCGGCATTCTCGGGCACGTCGGCGACCTCGCTCTTGTCGCCGCTCGCCGACGTGCGCACGAAGGATTCGATCCGCTTCACATAGCCGATGTCGGCGCGCGACGCGAACGTCGGCTGCGCCGCCGTCCGCGCCAGATGATGGTGGCAGACATAGTTGCCGCGGCCCTTGAGCAGGGCAACGGTGATCGGGATGCGCAGCGCATCGCGCACCAGCGGCAGATCACGCTGATAGAGCTGGTCCTGCAGCGTCTTGGTCCCGGTCGAAATGATCACCTTGCCGCCGGAAAGCAGGGCGGGAACCAGATAGGCGAAGGTCTTGCCGGTGCCGGTCCCGGCTTCGGCGAGCAGCTGGCCGCGCGTCTTGATGGCGAGCGCGATCGCCTCGGCCATCGCGATTTGCTGCGGCCGCGGCCGGTAGCCGGGAACATTGCGCGCAAGCGCTCCGTCGGCGTTGAAAACCGAACCGAGCTCGGTGTCGCTCAGCGTTGACCTCTTAGCGCGTCGGCCTCGCACGCCGCGTCACCATTGCGGCGGCCTGTCGTCACTGCGAAGCCGATTTTTTCTTGGTTGCCGGCTTGGTTGCAGGTTTGGCGGCGGCGACCGGCGTCGGTTCGCGCAGCGCCTGGATCTGCTTCTCGAACGCGCCGTACGGATGGGTGACGCGCTGCTTGTAACCGGCATCGATTTCGTCAAGCCCCGGTGTCAGCTCGGCAAGGCTTCGGGTCCAGGTCGCATAAAGTTCCTGCAGTCCCTGCACTTTCCTCTTGTCGCGCGCGGCTTCGCGCAATGCCGCCTGGTAGGGGCGAGCGATCAGACGCTTGTTCTTTTCGATGCAGCCCTCGGTCTTGGCGCCGTTGACGCCTTGCTGCGCGCCGGCCAGCCCGAATTCCATGATCTCGATGCTCTTGACCAGGTGGCACATCGCGTAGGTATGCGGAACCGCCTCGAAAAAGCAGTCGGTGCCGCTGCCGTTGAAAGCCGTCGGGCAGATGTATGGATTGACGTTGTCCAGGGCGTACACCGATGCGGCCGGCAACACCGCGCTCACGGCAAGCAGGGCAAGCAATGCTAATCGGAGCATGATGGATCGCCCAGTCAAAAGGTCGTCCATGCTACCAAGCGCGGCACGCGCGCTCAAGCGCCGCCGCGAGCAACGCGCCGATCAGATCGTGGCGCCGCCCGAGACTTCGATGACTGCGCCGTTGATGTAGCTCGCCTCGTCGGAGGCGAGCCAGGCGTAGGTGTTCGCGATTTCCTCCGGCTGCCCGAGGCGGCCGAGCGGAACGCGGTCTTCCATCATCTTGACGACCTTGTCCGGCATCGAGGCCAGGATCGGCGTGTGGATGAAGCCCGGACAGATCGCATTGGCGCGAATGCCCTTGCGGCCGAGCTCTCGCGCCCAGGTCTTGACCATGCCGATAACGCCGAATTTGGTCGCCGCGTAATTGGTCTGGCCGAAATTGCCGTAGATGCCGACGATCGATGACGCATTGAGGATGCATCCGGAATTTTGCTCGAGCATGATGTCGACGACAGCCTTGGTGCAGTTGTAGACACCCTTCAAATTGACGTCGACGACGCGATCGAACTGGTCATCGCTCATTTTCCTGAATTGCGCGTCCTGCACGATGCCGGCGTTATTCACCAGCGTGTCGATCCGGCCCCATTTGGCCATCACCCCTTCGACCATGCGCGCGATGCTTTGCTTGTCGGTGACGTCGATCACGAAGCCGGTCGACTCGCCGCCGAACTCCTCGATCTTCGCAATGGTTTCCTGGATGGTCGCCTCGTTGATGTCGCAAACGGCCACCTTGGCGCCTTCCTGGGCAAATTTGACCGCGGTCGCCTGCCCGATGCCCTGGCCGGCGCCAGTGATGATCGAAACTTTGCCTTTGAGCCGCATGATCTTCCCTGATCGTTATGGGCAGCAGTGCCCCGCTTGAGTGCGGCGACTCTATCCCTTTTCATTGCATTGCACAACCTCGGCGGCGACCGCGATAGGACAGGCGCGGCGCACCAGAAGCAGCCATAATAAACAATGGCTTAGTCAGGATCTGGCACGGGGCTACTTCGGGCAGCGATGCGTGGCGATCGCGTCATTCTGATGCATTGCACGAGGTATCCTTTGTCCGGCACGCGGAACCGGCCCGCCGAGTCAGGCCGGCAGCCAGTGCTCGATCACCAGCTGCAGCGAGTCCAGTCCCTGGTAGTGATTGACTTCAGGCCGGTACGCGGCGCGAATCCGGGGCGGCAGCGGCGCGGTCTGCTGGAAGAGCATCGCTTCGAAGCGCCGTTCGCCGAGTGAGAGCGCGAGCTTCAGATGCTTGTCGCCGACGACGCGCTGCGCGGCGACCTCGAACTCGGCGTCGAACGCAGGCGCGGGGAAACCCTGACCCCAGACATGTCCGGCGCACATCTGGGCGAGACCCAGAGTCAGCTCGCCCGCCGCCAGCGCGCCGTCGGTTTCGATCTTGCGCATCAGCAGCGCCGGCGAGAGCCATTCGCGGCCGACTCGTTCGAACTCATCGGCGAAACGGGCCAGCGCCGTTTCGTGCAGCGACAGGCCCGCGGCGTACGCGTGCCCGCCGAATCGGCTGATGGTGCCCGGTGCACGCTTGGCGATTAGGTCGAGCGCATCGCGCAGATGAAAGCCGGCGATCGCGCGTCCCGAGCCGCGCAGCTCTCCATCGGCGCCTGCGCGGGCGAAGACGATCACCGGCCGATGATAGCGATCCTTCAGGCGTGATGCGACGATGCCGACGACTCCCTGGTGCCACTCGGCGCGGTACAGGGAAAGCGTGCACGCGTCTTCGTCGATGCCGCATTCCAGGTCGGCCAGCGCCTGTTCCTGCATCGTCGCCTCGACGCCGCGCCTCTCGCGGTTGAGCGCGTCGAGCTCCGCCGCGATCCGATCGGCGCTCGCCTGGTCGTCGGACAACAGGCAGGCGATGCCAACCGACATGTCGGCGAGTCGGCCTGCGGCGTTGAGCCGCGGGCCTGCGATGAATCCGAGGTCATAGGCTGTTGCTCGTTGCGGCGCACGACCGGCGACGCCGAGCAGTGCGCGCACACCCGGCTGCATGCGATCGGCGCGGATTCGCCTGAGTCCCTGATCGACGAGGATGCGGTTGGCGTGATCGAGTCTGACGACGTCGGCGATCGTGCCCAGTGCCACCAGGTCGAGCAGCGCAGCCAGACGCGGCTCGGCGCGATTCGCGAAGTGCCCGCGCTCGCGCAGCAGCGCCCGCAACGCGCACAGCACGTAGAACATCACGCCGACGCCGGCCAGATGCTTGCTCGGGAACGCGCAGCCCGGCTGATTCGGGTTGACGATCCACTCGGTCTCCGGCATCTCGTCGCCGGGCAGGTGATGGTCGGTGATCAGCACGTCGATGCCGAGCGCTCGCGCCGCGGCGACACCTTCGACGCTCGCAATGCCGTTGTCGACGGTAATGATCATGTTCGGACGCCGCGCGGCCGCGAGCGCGACGATCTCGGGGGTCAGGCCGTAGCCGAACTCGAAGCGGTTCGGCACCAGGAACTCGACCGTCGCTCCCATCGAGGCGAGACCGCGCATCGCTACCGCGCAGGCGGTCGCGCCGTCGGCGTCGTAATCGGCGACGATAAGCAGCCGTTCGCCGCGTTCGATTGCGCAGGCAAGCCGCTCGCTCGCAGCGGTGATGCCCTTCAGCGTCTGCCACGGCGGCAGGCCGGCCAGGTCGTTGTCGAGCTCTGCGGTCGATGCAATGCCGCGCGAGGCGAATATTCGCGCCATGACGGGGGCGATGCCCGCGGCGCCGAGCGTCACGGCGGCCGCGGGTACATTGCGACGCGTTATTTCCATTCAGCCTCCGGCCGCCGCGAGCTGCGTCGACAGCGTCGCCGGCGCGAGACGGGCGCGCCAACGCGCGGCGAGCGAGGGCCGGCGCGGCGTAAACGACAATGCCCGGCCACGACCCGATACCGCAACGTGTACTTCGAGCGCCGTCCGCGCGGCGAGGGCTGCGCGCAGCGGGTCGGCCCAGTCGCGGCCGAGCGCGGCGAGCGCCGACCCGCTATCCTTCCCGCCGATCGCTGGCAGCCACACCAGCGACGGCGATTTAGGTCCGGCTCCGATCCACGCCTCGAGAGATTGCGGCGCCGCGGCGACCTCCACGCCGCAGGCGCGCGCGAGATCGCGCGGCAGCGGCGAGTCGGTGCACAGCGAAGCGATGTTCGGCGCCGCCTGCGTGCCTGTGCGCACGCCGCCGCCGGACAACCAGACCCCGTTGACCACCGCGCGGCCTTTGCGCTCGCGCTCGTCAGTCACCGGATGCGTAAACAGCAACATCTGCATCTCACTTTGCCATCGTCGCCAGCGCGCCGCGTCGGGCCCGTCGGGCAGGAACGGAAATATCGGCGTGCCGACTGCGTCGTCGGCCGGATGGGTCACGAGTTGCTGCACGCCGGCCGCGGCGATCAGCCAGCACGCCGGGGTGAGCGCAGTGAAGCGCAGTCCGTCGCCGACAAAATGCGAATTCAGCGTCGCCACCAGCGCCGCCGCCTCGTCCGCAGAAAGGTCGTCGACGACGCCGTCAAGCCGCACGTCGAGCTGGCCGACAAGCAAGGTCACCGGTTCAGCCAGCAGCCAGTAGGCGTGTCCGGGATCGAGATTCGCCGCGACCGCGAGCAGTGGCGCCACCGGCCAGTCGCACTGCTTGGCAACGCCCAGTGCGGCGCAGGCAACACCGATTGCACCGTCATGCGCTACAGGGGGCGGGCTGGCGGCCAAAAGCCGGGCCAGCGCGCCGCCCTCGGCGTCGGCCCGGTCCGGCTCGGTCTCCGCGAGGTCGAGCAATCCCGGGACGACCAGCGTGAGTTGCATGCGGAGAAGGGCGGGCAAGGGCGAATCGAGTGTAGCACGCACGTCACATCGGACACCGATGCCGGCAAGGGGTCGAACATCGGCGGTCAGTACCTTAAAAGCGAGTGTGGCACACTTCGCTGTCCCGAATTCGCCATCGATCGGCAGCCTTGAGTCCCTACGAAATCCTGGTCGGCCTTCGTTATACCCGCGCCCGTCGCGGCGCCGGCCGCAACGGCTTCGTCTCCTTCATCGCCTTTGTCTCGATGGCCGGCATTTTCCTCGGCGTCGCCGCACTGATCGTGGTCCTGTCGGTGATGAACGGCTTCCAGAACGAATTGCGCACTCGCATCCTCTCGGTCGCCTCGCACATCGAGATTCGCGCGCTCGACGGGGCGATGCCCGACTGGCAGAACGTGGCCAGGATCGCGCGGCAGGACGCGCACGTCCAGGGAGCCGCGCCGTTCGTCTTCGGACAGGCGATGCTTTCCGCGGGCGACGCCAATCGGGGCGCGCTGGTGCGCGGTGTCGATCCGGCGCGCGAGGACAGCGTCGCCGATATCGGACGGCACATGCGAGCGGGATCGCTCGCCGACCTGAAGCCGGGCGGCTTCGGCATCGTGCTTGGCATCGACCTCGCGCGAGCGATGCGCGTGCGCGTCGGAGATTCGGTGCTGCTGATCACCCCGCAGGGAACGGTGACCCCGGCGGGCACGCTGCCGCGGGTGAAGACCTTTCGCGTCGTCGGCGTGTTCGAGGTCGGAATGTACGAGTTCGACAACGGTCTCGCGCTGATCGAGCTGTCCGATGCGCAGAAGCTGTACCGCCTCGACGACGCAGTCAGCGGCGTGCGGCTCAAGCTGGACGATATGTTCGCGGCACCCGCGGTCGCGCGCGAGCTCGCGCAAGTCATGCCGGTCGACGCAGAAGTGCGCGACTGGACGATGGATCACGCCAATTTCTTTCGCGCCGTCGCGATCGAGAAACGAGTGATGTTCATCATCCTTACGCTGATCGTCGCGGTCGCTGCATTCAATATCGTTTCCGCACAGGTGATGGTGGTCACCGACAAGCAGGCCGACATCGCCATCCTGCGCACGCTGGGCGCGTCGCCGGCGAGCATCCTGACGATATTCGTCATCCAGGGCGCGCTGGTCGGCTTCATCGGAACGCTGGTAGGCGTGGTCGGCGGGATCGCACTGGCGCTCAACATCGGCGTCGTCGTGCCGTTCATCGAGCGCACGTTCAGCATCCAGTTCCTGGACAAGAGCGTCTATTACATCAGCGAGGTGCCGTCCGACCTGCAGCGCGCAGATATCGTGCTGATCGCCGCGATCGCGTTGCTGCTCGCGCTGCTCGCGACGCTGTATCCCAGCTGGCGGGCGGCCAAGGTCAATCCCGCGGAGGCGCTGCGCTATGAGTAAGGTCGGCACAGCGCCCGTGCTCGAGTGCCGGGGCCTGCGGAAGACGTATCGCAGCGGACCGCTCGACGTGCCGGTGCTGCTGGGCATCGATCTGGCGGTGGCCCCGGGTGAGCGCCTGGCGATCGTCGGCGCGTCGGGCTCGGGCAAGAGCACGCTTTTGCATCTGCTCGGCGGGCTGGACGCGCCTAGCGCCGGCGAAGTGCTCGTGCAAGGCGCACCGTTCGCGCAGTTGTCCGAAGCCGAGCGCGGCCGGGTGCGCAATCGCGCGCTGGGCTTTATCTACCAGTTTCATCATCTGCTGCCGGAATTCTCGGCGCTTGAAAACGTCGCAATGCCGCTCTACATCCGCCGCGATGCGAGACCGGCGGCACGGGCAAGTGCCGCCGCGCTGCTGGAGCGTGTCGGCCTGGCTCATCGCGCGCAGCATCGTCCGGCCGAGCTCTCGGGCGGCGAACGACAGCGCGTCGCGCTGGCACGCGCTCTGGTTACGGCACCGGCGTGTGTGCTCGCCGACGAGCCGACCGGGAACCTCGACCGGCGCACCGCCGGAGGCGTGTTCGATCTGATGCTCGAGCTCAATCGCAGCGCAGGAACGAGCCTCGTGATCGTGACGCATGATCCCGATCTGGCGGCGCGCACCGATCGAACCTTGCACCTGCTCGACGGCGTGCTGACGTCGTCGGAGGACTAGCCCGCGCGCCGGGCCGGGTAGGACACGCACGGCCCAGCGGCGTCCTGCCGGATGCCTTCCCGCTAGATCGACAACGGCGGCTCGTCCATTGCCGCGATCTGCTCGCGCAATTCCAGCACGCGATCCTGCCAGTAGCGCTGGGTGTTGAACCAGGGGAACGCCGCCGGGAAAGCGGGATCGTGCCAGCGGCGCGCCAGCCATGCCGAATAATGGATCAGCCGCAGCGTGCGCAGCGCTTCGATCAGATGCAGCTCGCGGTCGTCGAAGTCGCAGAAATCCTCGTACCCCGCCAGCACGGCCCGCAACTGGCGCCGCATGTCGTCGCGGTCGCCCGACAGCAGCATCCACAAATCCTGCACCGCGGGACCGCTGCGGCAATCGTCGAAATCGACGAAATGCGGACCTTGCATCGGCCCGCCGGTGCGCCACAGCACATTGCCGGCATGGCAGTCGCCGTGCAGGCGAATAGTGCGGACTGCGCCCGCGCGCTCGTAGCAATGCCGCACGCGTTCGATCGCCTGCGCGGCGACGCTCTCCCAGGCGGGGACCAGGTCGGGCGGGATGAAACCGTTCGCCAGCAGCCACTCGCGCGGCTCGTCGCCGAAGCTCGCGATGTCGAGCGACGGCCGCACGCGAAACGGCGCGGTCCCGCCCACGCTGTGGATGCGCCCGACGAAACGGCCGATCCATTCGAGCGTCGCACGATCCTCGAGCTCGGGAGCGCGGCCGCCGCATTGCGGATAGACCGCATAGCGGAAGCCCGCGAAACGATGCAGGGTCGCGCCACCGCATGCAATCGGCGCGACGACCGGAATCTCGCGCACCGCCAGTTCGGAGACGAATGCGTGCTCCTCGCCGATCTGCTCATCGCTCCACCGCGACGGACGATAGAACTTGACGACGACCGAAGACACCGCATCCACGCCGCTGGCGCGCTCGTCGAGCCATGCCTGGTAGACGCGATTCTCGTAGCTGTTGAGCGCAAGCAGCCTGCCGTCGCAGAAAAGTCCGACGGCATCGAGCGCATCGAGCACGCAGTCGGGCGTGAGGCCCGCATAAGGTGCAGCCGAAGCATCGTCCATGCAGGCATTGTACGTAGGGCCGCGGCGACTGCTGCCGGCGCCACGCGCGAGGAGTTCGCGCCGCCGGGCTAATAGTCGACTGGAACCGGCTCGAGGCTGCGCCACAAGTACCAGGTGGCGACCGAGCGCCATGGCCGCCAGGGCTCGGCCAGCGCAAGCATCGCGTCGCGGGTCGGGCGCGCATCCTTCAGAAATAGTCGTGCCATCGCCTTTTGCAGGCCGAGGTCGTCGACCGGCAGCACATCGGGCCGCAGCTCGTGAAACATCAGGAACATCTCCGCCGTCCAGCGCCCGATTCCCTTGACGTCGATCAACTGTGCGATTACCGACTCGTCGTCGAGCTTGCGCCAGCGTTTCGGATCGAGCTTGCCGGAGGCGAAATGCCGCGCGAGGTCCGACAGGTACTCCGCCTTGCGTTGCGACAATCCGCAGCCGCGCAATGCCGCCATGTCGGCCGCGGCGACTTTTGCCGCGGGAAGACGCCGGAACTTGTGTGCCGGCGCATTGTCCGCCACATCGACAAAACGCCACCAGATAGCGTCGGCTGCCTTGACCGATATCTGCTGGCCGACGATTGCCCTGGCCAGCGTCGTGAATGGATCGGCGCGGCGCTTCAGATGGATGCCGGGGTAAGCGCGGATCAGCCGGCGGAGGGTGCGGTCGCGGCGCGAGAGTTCGCGCGCGGCCTCGTCCCAGAACGGCGGCTTCATCGGGCCGGCGGCGTGCGCGGCGCGGGCAGGCGTCCGATCGCCGCGGGCGCCAAGCTCGCGCCCGCACGCCGCGCTCCGTCGCAACGGGCGTCGAGCCGGGGCTGGAAGTGGTACATTACGCGCCTTTCGCCGGAGAGGGATCGATGGGCCGTCCGTTTCTGCGCTTCGTCATCGTCGGAGGTTGCCTGCTGGCGCTGTCCGGCGTTCCCGCGCAGATCGCGTCAGCCGCCGCCGATCCGAACAAGGTGCTGCACGTTGCGATCGAAGCCGGCGACGACGGCTTCGATCCGTCGCGAAGCACCAATTACTATTCCGGACTGATCGAAGAAGTCATTTTCGAGCGACTGCTCACCTACGACTACCTGGCTGAGCCGGTCAAGCTCGCGCCGATGCTGGCCGAAGCCCTGCCCGAAGTCGCCGATGGCGGCAAGACGTATACGTTTCATCTGCGCAAGGGCGTGTATTTTACGCCCGACCCCGCGTTCAAGAGCGACAAGCGCGAGCTGATCGCGGAAGATGTCGCCTATTCGATCAAGCGCTTCCTCGATCCGAAGAATCGCTCGCCCTGGCGATTTCTGTTCGATGGCAAGATCGTCGGCCTGAACGAGCAGGAGGCGCTGGCGAAAAAGAACGGCGACCGGTTCGACTACGACGCCCGGATTCCCGGACTCGAAGTCGTCGATCGCTATACGATCCGCTTTCATCTGATCGACGTCGACTTCAACTTCGCCTACATATTGGCCTCGCCGACGAACAGCATCGTCGCGCGCGAAGTCATCGAGCGTTATGGCGACGATACGAAGGGGCACCCGGTCGGCTCCGGGCCGTACATGCTGGCGGAGTGGCAGCGGGGCGCCCGCATTCTGCTGCACGCCAACCCAGGGTATCGCGGCTTCGTCTGGGACTTCCAGCCGTCGGGCAATCCGTGGGACCAGGACGTCGTCGCGGCGATGAAGGGCAAGCAGATGCCGCAGATCGGCGTCGTCGACGTGCGCCTGATGGAGGAGGAGCAGTCGCGCTGGCTGGCGTTCCAGGGCGCGGAGATCGACTACATCGATCGCTTCGGCTCGTTCGCGCCGATGGCCATTCCGAACAACAAGGTTGCACCGGATCTGGCCAAGCGCGGCATCAAGCTCTACCGCTATCTCGAACCGGAGATGACCTATTACTACTTCAACATGGTCGATCCGGTCGTCGGCGGATTCGACAAGGAGAAGATTGCGCTGCGGCGCGCGATCGCGATGTCGTACGACATCGACGAGGAAATACGCATCATCCGCAAGAACCAGGCGATCCGAGCCGAGTCGCCGATACCGCCCGGTGTCGTCGGCTACAGTCCGAACTACCGCTCGGGCTATCACTACGATCCCGCGCTGGCGAACAAGCTGCTCGATTATTTCGGATACAAGCGCGGCGACGACGGATACCGCACGCTGCCGGACGGCAAGCCGCTGCTGATCACGCTGTGGTCGACGCCCGAGGCGATCGCCCGCGAGTACGACGAGCTCTGGAAGAAAAGCCTCGACGTGATCGGCGTCCATTTCGCGACGTCGAAGATCAAGTTTGCCGATCAGATACAAAAAGGCAGGGCCTGCCAGATGCAATTCGCCGGTGCGGCTTGGACGGCGGACTGGCCGACCGCGGACAACTTCCTGCAGCTGTCCTACGGTCCGAACGTCGGAGAATCCAACTATGCCTGCTACAAGTCGGCGGCATTCGATGAATTCTATCGGCAGGCGCAGAGGCTGCCGGATTCGCCGGAGCGGAATCGCCTCTACCGGGCGATGGCGCGGCAGATGGAAGTCGACACGACCTGGGTGATGGGCGCGACGCGCTACAAGAACACGCTTTTCTACCCCTGGATGCTGGGTTACAAGAAGCATCCGATCCTGCACGCGCCCTGGCCGTTCATGGACATCGACAATTCCAGGCGTCCGGCCAAATAGTGCGAGTCCCGTGTCGCTTGTTCGGTCTGACACCGATGCTCGCGGCGATGCTGCACCGATGCTCGGAATAGCGCAGCGCGGCCTGATATCGCTGCTCGCCGCGGCGATCGCGCTTGCGCCTACCGCGGCTCCGGCCGCGCTCGCGGCCGATCCGGCCAAGGTCCTGCGCATCGAGTTCTACGTCGCCGAGACCGGCTTCGACCCGGTCAAGGTGCAGGACTATTATTCGCAAACGGTCTGCGAAGCGATCTTCGAATCGCTGATGACTTACGACTACCTGGCGCGGCCCGCGAAGCTCGCGCCGCGTGCTGCCGAAGCGATGCCCGTGATCAGCGATCAAGCGCGGACGTACGTGTTCAAGATCCGCAAGGGCATCTACTTCGCGCCGGATCCGGTGTTCAAGGGCAAGCCGCGTGAATTGACGGCCGAAGATTACGCCTACACGATCAAGCGCTTCCGCGATCCGGCCAACAAGTCGCCGTACGAGAGTTTTCTCGGCGGCGTGCTCGGGCTCGACGAAGTCAAGAAGGACGCCGAAAAGACAGGCAAGTTCGACTACGACCGAAAAGTCGAAGGCCTGCAGGTCCTCGATCGTTATACGCTCAAGATCAGACTCAAGGAAACCGACTACAACTTCGCGCACATCCTCGCATTGCCGAACACCGGAGCAGTGGCGCGGGAGGCGATCGAAGCGTACGCCGATGACACCAACGGCCACCCGGTCGGCACCGGCCCGTACACGCTCAAGGAATGGAAACGCTCGAACAAGATCGTGCTCGAGGCCAATCCATCGTTTCGCGGCATCAGCTGGCACTTCGAGCCGAGCGACGATCCTCTCGACAAGGAGCGGATCGCGGCGATGGCGGGCAAGACGATGCCGCAGATCGGGCGCGTAGAAATCAGCATCATCGAAGAGCAGCAGGCGGCGTGGCTCGCTTTCCAGAATAACGAGCTGGACATCCTGTACTTGCGCGAGCAGTTCGCGCCGGTCGCGCTGCCGAACAACCAGGTCAACGCCGAGCTCGCCAGTCGGGGAGTGCGGCTCAGCCGCACGACCGATCCCGACATCAACTACACGTACATCAATACGACCGATCCCGAGTTCGGCGGCTTTACCAGGGACAAGATCGCGTTGCGCCGCGCGATCTTCATGTCCTTCGACAACGCCGAGTACATCCGCGTGATCCGAAAGGGACAGGCGATCGACGAAGCCTACCCGATCCCGCCGGGCGTGATCGGCAACGATCCGAGCTACCGGTCGATCGTGCCGTACGATCCGCCGCTGGCGAACAAGCTGCTCGATTATTTTGGCTACAAGCGTGGCGACGACGGCTACCGCACCTGGCCGAACGGCAAGCCGCTGGTCTGGCGCTACTCGTCGACACCGTCGTCGCGCGACCGCGAGATCGACGAGCTCTGGCAGAAATCGGTCGAGCGCATCGGCATTCGCATCCACGTCGACAAGAACCGGTTTCCCGAGGAGCTCAAGCAGGAGCGCGCATGCCAATTGCTGTCGCGAACCTCGTCGTGGATTGCCGACTATCCGGACGGCGACGACTTCATGCAGCTTTTCTACGGCCCGAACAGCCACGAGAACAACAGCGCCTGCTTTCAGCTGGCCGAATGGGACCGGATGTACCTTACGACCAAGACGATGCCGGATTCGCCCGAACGCAGCCGCCTGTATCGCCAGCTATGGCGCATGGTCGAGGTCAACGGCGTGGTGAAAATGCACGACACGCGACTCCGCAACATGCTGGTGCAGCCGAGGATCATTGGATACAAGAAGCACCCGATCTTGCTCGCCGAGTTCATTTATTTCGACATCGACACCAGCCGACGGCCCTGACTGGCCCGACGACTGGACATACGATCGAAAAAAACAGGACAGCACGATGACGAAAGTTTGGTTGACCCTGATCATCGTAGTGCTCGCGGGCGCGACTAACGCCGCGCCGCCGCGTCCGACGATTCCAATCTACGATGCGCAGTCTCTCGCCAAGGCCTGCGCCGATGGCTTGGCCGACGCTTCCGTGATGGTCAAGCGTCTGGAGGCGATGCCGCTGGGCAACGCCGGGGCGCGCGACCTGCTCGATCGCTGGGACCGCCTGCGCATCCGGCTCGAGGACTTCGAAGGACCGGTCGACCTGACTGCCAACGTCTCGCCCGACGCCGCAACCCGCGGCGCAGCGGAGTCCTGCGAATCGAAGACGACGCGATTCGAAACCGAGCTCTATCAGAACGGAGCGCTGTATACGCGCATCAAGGCGTTGACGGCGCGCACCGGTCCCAACGCCAAGATGCGAAAGGATCTGCTCGACACATTCGAGGACAACGGTGCCGCGCTCGATCCGGACAAGCGGGCGCGGCTGAAGGCGATTGCCGACCGGCTGGAGGAGATCCGCCAGGAATTCGATCGCGACATCCGCGACAACCAGACGCGCGTCGTCTTCTCGCCCGATGAAGTCACGGGATTGCCGCAGGACTATCTCGACAAGGCGAAGCGCGACGACAAGGGCAACTACCTGTTGGGTTTCGCCTATCCGGAATATCTGCCATTCATGGCCAACGCCGAGAACGAGGACGCGCGCCGGCGCTACCAGTTCGCCTTCCAGAACCGGGGCACGCCGAGGAACATCGAGCTGCTGGCGGAGGCAATGCACCTGCGCAAGGAGATGGCGGGGTTGTTCGGCCTGTCGAGCTACGCCGAATTCGCGACCCGGCGCAGGATGGTCGCCAATCCGCAGACGGTCGATAAATTCCTGCGCGACGTCAAGTCGGCGGTACGCGAAGTCGAACGCAGGGAGATCGCCGAGCTGACGGCGCTGAAGGCGGCGAACTTGCACAAGCCGGTCGGCGAAGTCAGATTGCAACGCTGGGACGCCGATTACTACCAGGAGCAGCAGAGGAAGGCGCGCTTCAGCGTCGACCAGGAAGCCATGCGCAAGTACTTTCCGACCGAGGCGAGCATCGACTGGGTGATGGCGATCTCGTCCCGCCTCTACGGTATCCGCTTCGCGCCGGCCACTGTGCCGACCTGGCACCCGGACGTGCGCTATTTCGACGTCTTCGACGCAGCGACCGGCAGGCTCAAGGGAGGGATCTACATCGATCCGTTCCCCCGCGACGGCAAGTACAGCCACGCGGCGGCGTGGCCGGTGCGTGGCTCAGCGAAGCGGTCGCGCCGCACGCCGGTCATCGCGCTGGTGGCGAACTTCAATCGGGTCGGACTCACCAGCGAAGAGCTCGAGACCCTGGTGCACGAGTTCGGTCACGTGATGCACGGCACCCTCTCCGACACCCAGTATGCGACCTTGGCGGGCACGTCGGTGCAACGTGATTTCGTAGAAGCACCGTCGCAGATGTTCGAGGAATGGGCAAGGCGCCGCGAATCGCTGGCCTTGCTGCCGCCATTGTGCAAGCCGGCCTGCCCGGCGATCGACGAGGCGCGGCTCAAGCAGCTTTCGGCGGCCCGGCTGTACGGCGCCGGCATGCGTTATTCGCGCCAGCATCTTTACGCCATGTACGACATGACGGTGAGCGGCGAGACCGTTCCCGATCCGCAGGCGCTGTGGGAAAGAATAGAAGGTGAAACGCCACTCGGCTATGTTCCGGGAACGCACTTCGCCGGCACCTTCTCGCATATCATCAGCGGCTACACGGCCGGCTATTACGGATACATGTGGTCGCAGGTGCTGGCACTCGACATGTTGTCGAAATTCGACGGCAACCTCATGGATCCGGCGACCGGCAAGCGGTTCCGAACGACGGTCCTCGCCCAGGGCAGCCAGAAGCCCGCGGCGCAGCTGGTTCGGGAGTTTCTCGGTCGCGAGCCGTCGAACGAGGCGTTCATCGCCGAAATCACCGGCACACGGTCGACGGCAATGCTGGCACACTAAAGCGGCGCAAAGCGCCGGGGCGGTGCTTCAGGCGCGAGCAGGAGGAAACATGACGGCGTACATCATCCGGCGGGTATGGCAGATGATCCCGACCCTGCTCGGGGTCATCCTGCTGGTGTTCATCCTGTTCAACTGGGTTGGCGGCGATCCCGCCTATGTGCTGGCCGGCAAGATTTCCAGCGCCGAGCAGATCGAGAACATCCGGCGTCAGCTCGGCGTCGATCAGCCGTTCTACGTGCAGCTGTGGATATTCATCAAGCAGGTCCTGACCGCTGATTTCGGCGCCAGCTGGAGCACCAACGAGGCGGTGTCGCACATCATGGCGACGCGCCTCGGCCCATCGCTGACGGTGCTGATTCCGCTGCTGATCATCAGCACGCTGGTCGCGATCGGCCTCGCACTCGCGGTCGCCTACGTGCGCGGCTCGCTGACCGACCGGGCGGTGATGATCGTCTGCACGGTCGGCTTGTCGGTTTCGATCCTGGTGTACATCATCGTGTTCCAGTACGTTTTTGCCTACAAGCTCGGCTGGTTCCCGGTGCAAGGCTGGGGCGACGGCTTCTGGCACAACCTGATCGTCTACGCGTCGCTGCCGATCATCATCCTCCTGGTCGTCAGCATCGCGCCCGACCTGCGGCTGTTCCGCACGTTCGTGCTCGACGAGATCAACCAGGACTACGTCCGCACCGCGCGTGCCAAGGGCGTGTCGGAAAATCGCATCATGTGGGTGCACGTTCTGCGCAATGCGTCGATTCCCATCATCACGCACGTGATGGCGCAGCTGCCCGGCTTGCTGATAGGCGCGTTCCTGGTCGAACGCTTTTTCTCGATCCCAGGCATCGGTCGCGAGGTGATTCTCGCGGTCGAGCGCAGCGACTTTCCTGTGATCAAGGCGATCACCGTCTATGTCGCGGTGGCGACGATGATCGTCAATCTGCTGACCGACCTGATGTACAAGGCGGTCGATCCGCGCGTGCAACTCAAATAGGAGACGGACGATGCCCTACGATGCTCCGCACGCCGTCTCTCCCGGCCTCTGGGCGCTGGCCTGGCGCCGGCTGCGCTCGGACCGCGTGGCGATGATTTCGCTGGCGATCGTCGCCGCCTTCATGCTCATGATCGTCCTGTCGGCCACCGGGCTGATCGCCAGGGACTGGGCCCGGGAGGAGGGCGTCAACTACGCGCCGCCCACGTTCGTCGGACCCGACGCGGCGACTGCGCCGGCCGGAGCAGTGCCAGGCGCACCGGTGGCTGGGGAGCCCGGGACGGCCGAAAACGAATCCGACCTGCAGATCGCGGACCCGCTGGCCGACGCGCTGGCCGCGATCAAGGCCGGAGCGACCAAGCCGGGCGAGGCGTCGCCCCCGGCGCCCGACACCAAGAGCGTCGACCCGCTCGCCGACGTGATGGCCGACATCAAGGCGAAAGGCGCAGGGCGCGCCGATGCAGTCGCCACCCGCGCGGCGACCTTGCCTTTTGGCGGCGACAAGTGGGGCCGCGACGTGCTGAAAAAAGTGATCAAGGGCTCGCAGACCTCGATCTTCGTCGGCATCGCCGCCGCGATTGTGGCGGTGTTCCTGGGCTCGGTGTTCGGCGCGGTCGCCGGCTATTACGGCAAGTGGCTCGACGACGTTTTCAACTGGTTCTACAGCGTGTTCACGGCGATTCCCTACCTGCTGCTGATCCTGGCTGTCGCCGCGGTGCTGCAGCAAAAAGGCACACTGACCATTATCCTCATCCTCGGCCTGACTGGCTGGACCGGGGTGTTCCGTCTGATCCGCGGCGAATATCTGAAGCACAAGGGGCGCGAGTACGTGCAGGCCGCCGACGCGATCGGTGCGTCGAACGCCCGCCGCATGTTCGTGCACATCCTGCCCAACGTCAGCCATGTCGTGCTGGTCCAGCTTTCGATACTGACGGTCGCCTTCATCAAGTCCGAGGTGATCCTTTCGTTCCTCGGCTTTGGCGTCCCGGTCGACGTCGTCTCGTGGGGCTCGATGCTGAACGAGGCGCAGAACGAGCTGATCCTCGGAAAATGGTGGCAGCTCGCGGCGGCCGGGACCTTCATGGCGCTGCTGGTGACCGCGTTCAGCCTGTTCACCGACGCTTTGCGCGACGCACTGGACCCGAAACTGAAATGACCAAGACCGCCCCGCTGCCCGTGCAATTTGCGACCGGAAAAACACGATGACCGCGCCGCTGCTTTCGATCCGTAACCTCCGGGTCAATTTCCGACTCGACAAAGACACGACCTTCGAAGCCGTCAAAGGCATCAGCTTCGACATTCCGACGAACTCGACGGTCGCGCTGGTCGGCGAATCGGGCAGCGGCAAGTCGGTGACGTCGCTGTCGATTCTCGGCTTGCTGCCGAAGGAGAACGCGACGGTGCTGCCGGGCAGCGAGATCATTTACGGCGGACGGAATCTCGTCGAGCTCGGCCAGGATGAATTGCGCAGGATCCGGGGCGCCGACATCTCGATGATCTTCCAGGAGCCGATGACATCGCTGAACCCGGTGTTCACCGTCGGGTTCCAGCTGACCGAGGTGCTGCGCATGCACATGGGCATGCGACCGGCGGAGGCGAGAAAGCGCGCGATCGCGTTGCTGGCCGAGGTCGGCATTCCCGACCCGAAATTCAAGATCAATGCGTATCCGTCGCAGATGTCGGGTGGCCAGCAGCAGCGGGTGATGATCGCGATGGCCATCGCCTGCGAGCCCAAGCTTCTGATCGCCGACGAGCCGACGACGGCGCTGGACGTGACGATCCAGAAGCAGATCCTCGATCTGATCGCGGCGCTGCAGAAAAAGCACCAGATGTCGGTGCTGTTCATCACGCACGATCTGGCCGTCGTCGGCGAGATCGCAGACTACGTCGTGGTGATGCGCAACGGCGAAATCCGCGAGCAGGGGCCGGCGAAGGCCGTGTTCGAAAATCCGCAGGACGCATATACGAAGGCGCTGCTGCTATGCCGGCCGCGCCTGGACCGCCGGCCCGCCCGCCTGCCGGTGATCGAGGATTTCATGAACGGCCACGGCCAGGCGATGCACCTGACCGAGCGCAAGCGCGGCATCGATCGCGTCGATCCGATCATCCTGGACGTGCGCCACCTCGGCAAGGACTTCTATTCGCGCGAGGGCCTGTTCGGAAGGCGCAAGTTCGAGGCGGTCAAGGACGTTTCATTCCGGTTGCCGAAAGGCAAGACGCTCGGGCTGGTCGGCGAGTCCGGATCGGGCAAGACGACGGTGGGACTGACGCTGATGCGTCTGCACGAGGCGACGACAGGCGAGGCGCTGTTCGAGGGCAAGGACATCCTGTCGATGTCGCCGCGCCAGTTCATGGACTACAAGCGCCGGATCCAGATCATCTTCCAGAACCCGTACGCGTCGCTCAATCCGCGGATGATCGTCGGCCAGATTCTGACCGAACCGATGCAGATCCACGGCATCGGCCAATCGGTGCAGGAACGCACCGAGCTGGCCTTCGAGCTGCTGCAAAAGGTCGGCCTGCCCGAAGTCTCGTTCTACAAATACCCGCACGAGTTCTCCGGCGGGCAGCGGCAGCGCATCGCGATCGCGCGCTGCCTGACGCTCAAGCCGGACATACTGATCTGCGACGAATCGGTATCGGCGCTCGACGTGTCAGTGCAGGCGCAGGTGCTGAATCTGCTGCAGGACCTGCAGGACGAATTCCGGCTGTCCTACATCTTCATTTCACACGACCTCGCCGTCGTCAAATACATATCCGACGAGATCATGGTGATGAACAACGGGGCGATCGTGGAGATCGCCAACTCCGACGACATCTACCTGCATCCGCAGCACCAGTACACGAAGAAGCTGTTGTCGTCGATACCGAAGGGCTGGCACGACGCCTCGTAGGGCTTCGCCGGCCAGCTCGCGCCTCCGGGGTCGCATCCCCGCGCTACGCGCGGGGAACTCCGCCCTGCGGCGTCGCCGGCTTCCGCAAAAGCACCGCGACGAGTGCGACCCTCGTTTTCGCCGGCCTTCCGCCTCCGGGGTCGCATCCCTGCTCCGCCCTGCGGCGTCGCCGGCTTCCGCAACAGCACCGCGACGAGTGCGACCCTCGTTTTCGCCGGCCTTCCGTCTCCGGGGTCGCATCCCCGCGCTACGCGCGGGGCCCCTGCTTGCTCCGCCCTGCGGCGTCCTACAAGGTAAACGCCATCTCGCTGACCACCGCGCCCGGCAGACGCATGCTGCTGACGCTGCGCGCGCGGTAGCTCTGGTCGCTGACGACGAGCTCGCTCTCCGACGTCAATCCGACCAGGTGCTCGCCGAACAGCCGGTACACGCTGTCGTCGAAGCGCATGACGTTGACCGGCGCGACGATCCGCCCATGCTCGACCCAGAACGAGGCGAAGCGCGTCATCCCGGTCACGCGGCAGGCGGGGCGGTCGGAAAAGTTCAGGTACCAGAGATTGCCGATGTAAAGCCCGGTGTCGAGTGCCGCCAACGCGTCGTCGCCGCCAAGCTGGCCGCCCGCCATATCGAGCGATTCCGGGCTCTCCGATGCATTGGCGCCGTTGGTGGCAAGCTCGAATTCCTTCGCGGTCCGCGGGCTGACCAGCGAGCCGACGAGCCTTCCGTTCGTGACCAGGGGCACCGAGGCGGGGCGCGCAAACCCCTCGTCCTGAAACGCGGGCGCGACGCCGCTGGCGGTGTTTTCGCTGAACGACACCGAAGCGTCGAGCGCCGCCGCGCCTTCCTGCATCCGGAACAGGCAGCTTTGCCGCGTCGCCAGCGCGCGTCCGGAGAATCCGCCCCAGCAGAGCATGGCACCGATCTCCTCCATCGCCGTCGGCGTCAGATACGCGCGATAGCTTCCGGGCTCGAGCGATTTTGCCGGAACGGCAAGCAGCGCCAGACGTTCGCGGGCACCGCGCATTTTCGCGGCGAACGCCTCATCCGACCAGTCGAAGCCGCCGTAAGCCGTTTTCACCGCCTTGTCTGCGCGGTGATAGAGACTCCACTGCAGATTGAAGCTCGTCACTTCATGCCAATTGCGCTGCCCGAGCGAGTTGGCAAAGCCGCGATAGACCGGCCCCGCGGCGTAGATGCCGACCAGGTCGAGCCCTTGCGCCGAGTCGAGGACGGTCGCGACGACGCCTTCGGGCGCGGGCAGCGGATTGCTCCGGACGACCCGGCTGGAATGGACCTCGGTCGCATAATGCAAATGCGGATCGTCGGGCAAATCCGTCACCATGTCTCGCAACGCGGCCAGCGCCTGCAGCAGCGGCTCGCGATCGCGCGCCAGGTCCCCGCAAACGGTCATGCAATGCTGGGCATGCTTGCGACCGACGATCAGGTGCAGCCGGACATAACGCTGCTCCACCGTTCCCGGCTGGCGGATCTTGCCGCGGTTCATGCGCACGAAATCCGATACCTCGGCATCGAATGTGCAGGTGTAAACCTCTCCCGGGAGAAGCGCGCGGTCGAGAAAGACGGCCAGTTCGTTGAAGTAGGTCTCCATCGTCGAGATCGCCATCAGTTGTCCCCCCCGAAGACGTCGACGCCGGTGAACACGCAGGCGGGCGAGGCATGTCCGACGCGGATCAGCTGTGACGGCTCGCCTTTGCCGCAATAAGGGGTGCCGAGCACCTCGACCGTCGCGGCATCGCCGACCCGGGTGAGGCTGCGCCAGAAGTTGGCCGAAATTCCGCGGTAGTTCGGGTTCTTGACGACGGTGGTGAGGCGGCCGCGATCGATCAGCTGTCCCCACTCGCAGCCGAACTGGAACTTGTTGCGCGAGTCGTCGATCGACCAGGAGCTGTTGGTCGCCATCAGGACGCCGTGCTCGATGCCAGCGATCATCGCCTCGAGGTCGGCATCGCCCGGCTCGATATTGAGGTTGGCCATGCGGTCGATCGGCGGCCGGTTCCAGCCATCGGCCCGCGAGCTGGCCACGCCCTGCGTTTTGGCGCGCGCCTGCGAGATCGTGCCGCCCAGCGGCCGCTCGAGAATCCCGCGGCGGATCAGGTACGCTTTCTCGGCGGGCGCGCCGTCGTCGTCGAAGCCGTAGCTCGCCAGCTCTTCCGGTCGCGTCGGATCGAAGCTGACGTTGAGCAGATCGGATCCGTACCGGTAGGTGCCGAACATGTCCAGCGTGACGAAGCTGGTGCCGGCGAAGTTCCGCTCATCGCCGAGGATTCGGTCGAGCTCCAGCGGGTGTCCGATCGATTCGTGAATCTGCAGCACCATCTGGTCGGGCATCAGCAGGACGTCCATCTTGCCGTGCGGGCAGTTCGGCGCCGACAGCAGCTGCAGCGCTTCCTCGGCCATGCGCCTGCCGCTGCCGCGGTAACCAAACCGGTCGAGGATACCTTCTCCTCCCTGCTGGGCGAGCCCACGATAGCCGTTGAGCGTCCGCGTCTGCGTGTCGCCGTCGGCGTGGGCGCTGACGGAGAGATTGGGCATGACGAACCGGAACCGCTGGATGACTTCGCCACCGGCGCTGGTCAGGTAGGTGTGCTGCGCGACGCGCGCCTCGACGCTGGCTTCCCAATCGACGATGCGCGGATCGAAACCCGCGCCGCGCGATTCCTCGGCGAGCAGGTCGTACCACTCGCTGCGCGACCAGGGCCGCGCGTCGGCGTCGGGCGAGGCGTACTCGCCGCGCGGCGCAATGTTGGGCAGGGTGCGGAAATCGATCAGCGAGCGCGCTGCGCTCGCCCGTGCCCACGCCGACGCGCGATCGAGCGCGTGCTGCAATCCGGGCCCGGAAAGGTCGCTGGTCGCGGCATAGCCGCAGCCGCCGTCCGCATAGACGGTCAGCATCGCCCCTCGGTCGACCGACGTAGCCGGGGGCTGCGGGACGTTCTTGCGCACGGCGAAATTCTCGGCGCGCTCATCGACGGCGCGCAGCGACCAGAAGTCGCCGGCGCAGCGCAGCTGCCGGAAATCGATCCGTAGGGATTCGTTCATAGGGTGGCGATGCGGCGGGCGCCGCAAGAAAAAAGACGACTATTATCGCTCGCCCGGTCGGCGAACGCACGTCAGCGACGGTCCCCGGCAGGAAGCGGAGGCTCGGTCGCGAGCGCTCTGAGTGCGTCGCCGGTCACGCGGGTGATGCGCCAGTCGGAGAGCACGGTCGCGCCCAGTGCGCGGTAAAACCCGATCGCCTGTTCATTCCAGTCGAGCACCGCCCACTCGAACCGCCCGCACCCGCGCGTCACGGCGAGGCGGGCGAGGTGAATCAGCAGGGCGCGGCCGTAGCCGCGGCCCCTGAATTCGGGGCGGACAAACAAATCCTCCAGGTAGAGCCCCGGGCGCCCCAGAAAAGTGGAGAAATTGGGAAAAAAAAGCGCAAAACCGGCTGTTTCGCCGCCTTCCCACGCTACGACCACTTCAACGGTCGAATCCTGGCCGAACAGCGCGTGTGAAAGCTGACTTTCGGTCGCGACACAAAGGTGAGCGAGTCGCTCGAATTCGGCGAGTCCGCGAATCATGGCAAGAATCGCTGGCACGTCGGACGGCCGCGCCGCGGCGATGCGGAAGTCGTTCATGCGGCCGCACTCCTCGGCGAAGGGCTACGGTCAGACGCCATGGCGAACGCATACGTCGCGAATACGGTTTGGTGCACCGCAATAATTCGATCCCCCGCTGGCAGTCCGCCACCGTGACCGGCCGGATTCGGGCGCCTGAAGCTCCGGCTCGTGCGCCCGGCCGCCTGTTTCGCCACGCAAGCCGAACGATTTGTTTGCAGATTTGCAACAGTTCGGTTGCATGGAGTGTAACAACCGCAACATTTCGTTGCCGCCCGTTTCGTCATTGTTGTACTGTCGAGGCGCTTCCAGAAAAGCGAACGGTCGAGATCCCAGGCAAAAAGGCAGTTTTCGGCACTCCCCGTGCAGCGAAACAATCCGTAGGAGCGAGCGTTTCCGGTTGCCATTCGTGTCGGGAATTGCGGGTTTCGGCCAATGCTATTGTAATTGTCTAAACTTTCCAGTGGGGGTTCCATGTTGAAAGTAAACAGAAAAAAGCTGCCGCTTGCGGTACTGCAGGCGTTGAGCGCAGGCGCCCTCGTGGGCGTCGTAGCGCCGGTGGCGAATGCGCAGGTGCAGCCTACGCAGACGACTCCGACCACGACGATCTCTGCCGACGAAGTCCAGAAATTTTCAACAACCGTAACCGGCTCGCGCATTCCGTCCGCGAACCTCACCGGCACCAGCCCCGTGACCACCGTCGGGGCGCAGGACATCAAGCTTGAGGGTGTCCAGAACGTCGAGAACCTGCTCAATAATCTTCCCCAGGTGTTCGCGGATTTCGGTGCCAACGAATCCAACGGCGCAACCGGTACGGCGACGGTCAACCTCCGTGGCCTTGGCGCGCAGCGCACCCTGGTGTTGATCAACGGTCGTCGTTTGCCGGCCGGCAGCCCGACCTATTATCCGACCGACCTGAACCAGATCCCGGCGCCGCTGATCGAGCGCGTGGAAATCCTGACCGGCGGCGCGTCGGCCGTGTATGGTTCCGACGCGGTCGCGGGTGTCGTCAACTTCATCATGAAAGACAATTTCCAGGGCCTGCAGATCGAAGGCAACTGGGCGGGCTACAACCACCAGCAGAACAATGGCCTCGCCGACGTCATTGCGAAGCGCGCGGCGACCAACCCGGCGCAGTATGCGGTGCCGGGCGATGTCAGCTCCGACGGCGAGGCGTACAACATCAACATTACGATGGGCAGCAACTTCGCCGGCAACCGCGGCAACGCCACCCTGTTCTTCCAGTACAGCAAGACGCGCGCGCTACCGCAATCGCAGCGCGATTACAGCGCCTGCGCGACCGGCGACAGCGCCGACGGGAACAGCCTGGTGTGCGCGGGCTCGTCGACCAGCTTCCCGGGGCGTTTCCTCGATGCGGGTGCCGGCTCGGCCGACATCACCATCGCCAATGCGCAGGGCGGCGTTCGGCCGTTCGTGGCAGCGCTCGACCAGTTCAACTTCGCTCCGTACAACTACTTCCAGCGCCCGGACGAGCGCTACGGCTTCAACGCGTTTGCCCATTACGACGTCAACGATCATGCCCGCGTGTACGGCGAGTTCAGCTTTCACGACGACCACACCGAGGCGGTGATTGCGCCCAGCGGCATCTTCGGGGCCGTAACGCCGCTGTCCGACAGCAACCCGCTGCTTTCGGCAGATTTCAAGGCCGCGTTCGGCATCACGCCGACGACGCCCGGCAGCGTCGTCATACTGCGGCGCAACCAGGAAGGCGGAGGTCGCGACGACGATCGCCGTCATACGTCGTTCCGCGGCGTGCTCGGCGTCAAGGGCGATGTCTTCGATGGCAAATGGGATTACGACGTCTTCGCGCAGTCGGGCAAGGTGCTCTACCAGGAGACCTACCGCAACGACTTTTCGAAGACTCGCACCCAGCGGGCGCTGGATGTCGTCACCGATCCGGCGACCGGCCAGCCGGCTTGCGCCTCGAAACTGGACGGCACGGACCCGAACTGCGTGCCCTACAACATCTTCGCGCTGGGTGGCGTCACGCCGGCAGCCCTTGCCTACCTGCAGACGCCAGGCCTGCAAAAGGGCACGACGGAGCAAGAGGTGCAGGGTGCGACGCTGTCGTCCGACCTCGGGCAGTACGGCTGGAGGTTGCCGTGGGCCAAGTCCGGCGTCGGCGTTGCGTTCGGCCTCGAGCGTCGCGTCGAAAAGCTGAATCTCGAAACCGACACCGAATTTTCGACCTTCGACCTGGCTGGCCAGGGCGGTCCGATTATCGGACTTTCCGGTCAGTTCACCGTCAAGGAAGCGTTCGCCGAGGTGCGAGTCCCGATCATGGAGGGCCAGCCATGGGCGGATCTGCTGAGCTTCAACGGTAGCTATCGCTATTCGGATTACAGCACGAACCACACGACGAACTCGTACGGTCTCGGCCTGGAGTGGGCGCCGGTCAAGTCGGTCAGGCTGCGCGGCAGCTACCAGCAGTCGGTGCGCGCCGCGAACGTGATCGAGCTCTTCACCGCGCAGGGTCTGAATTTGTTCACGTTGAGCCAGGATCCGTGCGGCGCGAACCCGACCGCGACGCTCGCGCAATGCCAGAGGACCGGCATTACCGCGGCGACGTACGGCAAACCCATCATCACCAACGCCGCGGGCCAGTACAATTACCTGCAGGGCGGCAATCCGTTGCTGAGCCCGGAAACGGGCAAGAGCACCACGCTCGGCGTCGTCTTTACGCCGACGAGGAACATGAGCGCGTCGGTGGACTACTTCCAGATCAAGGGCGAGAACCAGGTCGGGCTCGTGCCTCCGCCCACCATCCTGACCCAGTGTCTGAATGCGGGCGCGTTCTGCGACCTGATCCACCGCGACTCGCTGGGCACGCTGTGGCTGTCGGGCTTCATCTCCGCCCTGAACCAGAACTTGGCCGGTGCGAAGACGTCCGGCATCGACGTCGCGTTCAACTATCTCTATCCGTTCCAGAACAACTGGGGCAGCCTCGCCTTCAGCTTCGTTGGAACCTGGCTGAAGGAATTCAAGCAGACACCGGTTCCGGGATTGGGCGAATACGACTGCGCCGGTCTTTACGGACTGGTCTGCGGCACGCCGATCCCCGAATGGCGGCACAAGGCGCGGGTGACCTGGCAGTCGCCGTGGAGCACCGACCTCGCGCTGACCTGGCGTCACATCGACAAGGTGACCCTCGACAGCACCAGCAGCGATCCGAACCTCACTGCGCCATTCGCGCAAGTCGACAGGGAGCTTGCATCGCGGGACTATTTCGACCTGGCTGCCTCGTGGAATGCCACCAAGCAGTTGACGGTATCCGGCGGCATCGACAACCTGTTCGACAAGGATCCGCCGATCGTCTCTTCGTCGATCGCGGGGCCGGCCTTCGGCAACGGCAATACCTATCCTCAGGTTTACGACGCGCTGGGCCGCAAGTATTTCATAAGCCTCCAGTACCGTTTCTGACCTGACGGCGATTGTTGTACCCTCGACGGCGAGCTTCGGCTCGCCGTTTCTTTATCTGCGTCGCATAATGACGGCTGAAATATGGGCACGGTCATGAAAATTCTTTATTTGCCGCTGTTCCTGTCGGCAGCGGCGCTGGCCAGCGAGACAACGCTGGAGCAATGTCGCGCTATCGCCGATCCGTCGGCGCGGCTGGCCTGTTACGACGGTTTGCCGTTGCCGGCGAATGCCGGCGGGCCGACGGCGAAGGTGGAGTCGAAGGCGCGGCTACCCGAGACGCCGGCCCAATTCGGCCTGAGCCGGGAAGTAACCCCTTCGGTCGACCTCGCATCGATCGAGAGCACGATCCCCGGCCATTTCGACGGCTGGTATCCGAGAAGGCGGGTCCGGCTCGCCAACGGACAGGTCTGGCAGGTGGCGGAAGAGACCACCCGACTGTACGATCTGGACAACCCCAAGGTGACGATACGGCGGGGCGTGCTCGGTGCGTACTACCTCGATCTTACGGTCGACAACCGCTCGATCAGAGTAAACAGGGTCGAGTAAGGCAAGAGTTGCGCGGGATCGCGTGATCGAAAGCCGGGTCGATCGACGTCAAGGTTCGAAGGTCCCCGACTCACCGACGAATGCGTTCATTCCAGCCATCATCGCGGTGATCATCGCCCGCTCGGGCGGCGTCAGATCGGGATGCCAGATGTCGAAGATCAGGACGACGCGCATTCGTTCGCTGTCGTTCCAGGCTTCGTGCTCGATGGTGTCGTCGAACACCCAGGCTTTGCCGGGCACCCACTGGCGGCTGTCGCTGCCTACGCGAAAACGGCAGCCTTCGGGGATGATCAGGGCAAGATGCGTGACCAACCGGGAGTTGGTGACGCCGTTATGCGGCGGAATCCTGGTCTTGGGCCGCAACAGCGAGAACATCGCCGCGGGCGTTCGTCCGGGCTGATCCGGCTGCGGCGCATGCTGCAATGCGCGCATTGTCGCCGGGCATTTGGCAGCGTTTTCCTCGACCAGCTTGCCCAGCTTGTACAGATGCAATGCGCTCCAGCGCGGCGAATTATTGAGCTCGGCGAACTGGTTCTGGGGAACATCGTCGGGGTAGGTGATATACGGCGTGAAACCCTCCTCGGTCTGGAGCACGGCGAGGAACTCGTCGCGGATCTCGTCGGTGGCCGCTTCGATCGGATCGAGCCATGGAAATGCCGCTCGATCGAAGAACTCGGTTGGCGCCAGGTTGGGGTAGTGATAGATCGCCGATTGCGAATCGTAGCGGCGCGCTCTGCCGACCAGCATATCGACCGAACCGCGGAACCTCTTCAGATTCTCGCCGGCGAAGCTCTTGTAGTAGGGATCGAGAAAGTTGTCGATGAAAATGCCGAATTCACGATCGTATTTTTCTCGGAACGCCAGCGCATGCGCGACCGCTGGCCGCAGATTGGGGTGCAGCCGGTCGACCGGGGGCGATACGCTGGTTATGGCGCCGTAGGTCTGTGCCGCCTGGTAAGTCTTGCCTTGGCGCTCCTGCAGATTGGCGCGCAGGATCAGCGCGACCAGCTCGGTCGGATCGATGGTCAGCGCGCGCTGTATCGCCTGTTCTTCCGCAGCCTCGTCTTCGAGCTTCTGGCAGGCCAGCGCAAGGTTGACCCATTGCTGCGGGGTCGTGCCATGGGCGTCGGCGACGCGCTGGAACGCCCTGCGCGCCGATTGAAACTCTCCCTTCTGAAAGGCGTGCTGGCCGACAGCGGTCAGGGTTCTGGCGTGGACCGGGTCGATTTCCAGAATGCGCGCCCAGAGTTTGAGGGCATCGGCATCGCGACCGGATTGCGACGCCTGCGCGGCTTGCGCTTCGAGGGCATTGATCTCTGCCAGGCTTTCTCCTGCATTCTGCATCGGATGCATTCTCCGTCCGTCAAGAGCCGCGTCCCGCGGCCAGCCGGCGGTATGATGGCGCCCGGCGCCCCGATCCGCAACCGCTTTACGGCAGTGTACGATTCACATTGGCCGTGGATCGGCGCCAGGCCGGCTCCGTCCGCGCTGCATCGGCTCGCGACACCAAACGTCACCGGGGTGCCAGGTGTTCCTGAAAATCAGCAAGCTTCTTTCGGAGGCCGACATCGCGCGGCTGACGGCACTGGGCCGCGAGCTGCGCTTCGTCAACGGGCGCGTTTCGAATCCGGCGAATCAGACCAAGGACAACCTGCAGGCCGATCACAACGATCCGAAATACGCCGAGTCGGTCCAGATCGTGAACGCTGCGTTCGCGCGATCGCGCGAATTCATCGACTTCGCCATGCCCAAGCGCGTGGCGCCGCCGCTGTTGTGTCGGTACGAGCCGGGAATGAAGTACGGTGCGCACGCCGACGCCGCGCTGATCCAGCTGGGCACCGTCAGCCTTCGGTCCGACCTGTCGTGCACGGTCTTCGTCAACAATCCGGAAGCCTACGAAGGCGGCGAGCTGTCGATCGTGGTCGGCAATCAGGCAATCGCGTTCAAGGGTTCGGCGGGCGAGGCTATCGTTTACCCGTCCACGGCGCTGCACGAGGTGGTCCCGGTGCGTTCAGGGCAGCGCCTGGTGTCGATAACCTTCATCGAGAGCTTCGTTCCCGATCAGCACCAGCGAACGCAGATCTACGAGCTCAATGAGATCGCCGCCCTCGAGGGGCTGACGATGAAATGGGAAAGCCGCGTCCGGCTCGACGTCGTGCGACAGAACCTGCTGCGCATGTGGTCGACGACCTGATCGACTAGCCGCCCGAGCCCTGCACGATTTCGGCCACGGCATCGTCCGAAGCAGCCAGCCGTTCGAGCCAGGCCAGACCCTGGCGAATCTGGTCGCCGTTGCGACGGCGCGAGTCGCCCAACAGCTCGGCGCGAACGTCCGGTGTGTACGCAAATTCCGGCGCCTTCGAATAGCGCGTCAACACCGGACTGCGGCCGAGTCCCTCGAGTTGCCGCGGTTCGGCCGGCAATCCGAAATGGCCGAGGATGCGGCCGATGCTCGGTCCGACGCTCTCGAGGAATCGGTCGAAGTCGAGAGCGACTATCCTGGTCGGAAATTGCTTCAGCGCGTCGCGCTGCGACCAGGATTCGCTCAGCCAGCTCATCGCGGCCAGCTCGCCGAGCGACAGCGAATGCAGGGGCGCCAGCGGAGATTTCGTGCGTGACTGCAACCGCCGCATGCGCTCCGCCCCGTGTCCCCGCAGGTCGGTCGGCGAGTTCTGTCCGGCCAGCAAGGTCGCCAGATACGGCTCGGCGCGCAGGTTGAGATAGATCGCCCGCGAGACTTCGCTTGCCGACAGCAGTGTCGTGGCCAGACGTCCGGCGCTGCTCGTCGCCTTGATCACGACACTGCGAGTTGCCTGATAGCCACGGCTCCATAGCCGCATCAGCGTTGCAGTATTCCGACTGAATTCTTCGTCGCTTAGCAGCGCGTCGGTCCGGCCCGACGCATCGTGCGCTTCCGCGAGAGTTCTGAGCGGAAGCGGTTCGCGCAACGACAGCACGATGCCTGTCTCGTCGAGCAGGCGGCTGACGAGGGTTGAGCCGACATGACCGGTGTGGAAGATGAAATGCACGGGGCGCGCGTCACGCACCCGCCGCGATGCCTCGGCGACTCGGTCTACGCCCGCCCAGGCGCCGACGGTGGCGGGAGTCAGGATGCGGTCATCCAGGAAACTTGCTCGACGGTAGGCGTCGGCATCGAATTGCACCAGCAAGACCATCAGGCTGTTGAGGTCAATCTTCTGTGGATAGACGTCCGGTGATGCGGCCAGGCGCGCCAGCATGTCATCGGCAATCGAACTCGGCCGTTCTACCGTCATAGGAGAATGTCGGGGCTTTGAGCAGGGCGCGGGTTCGCCGCGTGGAAGTTTAACTGCACACCCGCTGTTTGCGTCTAATGGGCCTTTGCGTTTTTCCCGATTCGCGCGCAACGTGTGGAACGCCTCGCGGATGGCGAGGGTCCTAGCTGCAGAGGGACAGGCATGATTGGCAAGCGAACTGCGACAGGAGCGAACATGAAACTCAAGGCATATCTGGTTGTGATCATTGCTGCGTTGGGTGGCGCCACCGCCCTGGCGGCTCCTTACGGGGCGACTGCGCCGGCGAGCTACGATGGGCTGGTGGCGGTGCAGACGCGGAACCTGGACAAGTTGTATGTCCGTCCGAACGCCGACCTGGCGCGATATCAAGCGGTCATGATCGATCCGGTCACCGTCGAATTCAGCAAGGACTGGAACCGGAGCGTCAACGATCCGCGCTACACCACGCGCATCCGGCCGGAAGATGCGCAACGCATTGCCGACCAGACGACCGGCAGCGTGGGCGACATCCTCGCGGCGGCACTGACCCAACGCGGTTACCAGATCGTCACCGCGCCGGGTCCTGGCGTCCTTCGCCTGTCCCCGCATGTCACCGACCTCTATGTCAATGCACCGGACGTGTTCCCGCCGGGGGTTACCAGGTCCTTCGCCCGGGACGCCGGCGAAGCGACGGTGACTCTGGAAGCGCGCGACGCTACCAACGGCACGCTCGTCGCCGTGATCTCCGATCACGCCACGGCGCAGGACATGCTGCGCCTGAGCCGCGCGACCGATGTGTCGAATGCCTTCTGGTTCGAGGGCATGTTCAAGCGATTCGCCGCCAACGGCGTCGATGTTCTGAAGAATCCGCCGCGAACCTAAGCGGAAGCGCGGCGGCGGGGCCGGACGGCGCCGCTAGATTTCCCAGGCCGTCGTCTGGCCGCTGTGCTGATCGATCGCTTCGAACATCGCGCTGACCAGCTTCCGCTCCTCGGCGCTGAGCTCGGGACGCCAGATTTCGAACAGCAGGATGACGCGAGTCTCGGCGCTGTCGTTCCAGGCTTCGTGCTCGATCGTGTCGTCGAACAGCCAGGCCTTGCCTTCGACCGGGCTGCGGGTCTCATTGCCGACCCGCAGTCGGCAGCGCTCCGGCACGATCAGCGGCAGATGGCAGATCAGCCGGGTGTTGACGAAGCCGTTATGCGGCGGAATATGCGTCCCCGGCCGAAGCAGCGAGAACAGGACCGCAGGCGAACGGCCCTTGACCCGCGTCAGCGGCGCGCCGGCCAGAGCGCGCATCGTCTTCGGGCAGCGCGCGGCATGCTCGGCGACGATCTCCCCATCCTTCCAAAGATAGAACGCGCTCCAGGCGGGATTGTTGAGCATCCCCGCCTGCTCGTTGTGCGGACGGTTGGGGTCGCCCTGGACATACGGGTGGAAAACCGACGGGTCCTTCATGACCTCGATCAGCTCGCCCCGAATGTCGGCGGTTGCCGCTTCGAGCGCGTCGAGCCAGGGGAAATCATTTCGATCATAGAACTGGATTTGCGGAAGCTCCGGAAAGTAGTAGTAGCGGGGCTCCTGTAAATAGACTCGCTTTTTGCCGAATAGAATGTCGAGCGACTGTGCGAAGCGCCGCTCGGTCCTGCGTGCCTTCGGATCTGCGCCGAACAGGCGATCGCCGAGGAAGGCTTCGAATTGCGCGGCGTACCGATCGCACATGCTTTGCGCGCGCTCCAGCTCCTTGCGCAAGTCGGATGGGAGCTGGTCTGCAGGAGGAACGCTCTTGGTAGCGGCGAGGTAGAACGCCGCAGCCGAGCGTGCGTCGCCCGCCTCGGAAAGGTGATCGGCCTTGAGAATCAGCGCGCGAAGATTCCGCGGCTCGAGCGAAAGCGCCTTGTCGATCGCCGCAAGCGAGGCCGCATGATCGTTGAGGCTGCGACAGGCATAGGCTAGCCCGATGCATGCCGAGGCGTCGGCGGGGCCGGCTTCGACGATCCGCGCGAAGGCCTCGCGCGCGCTGCGTGCGTCGCCCCTGCGCAAGGCTTCGACGCCGGATTCCCTGAGGGCGCGCGCATCGATCGATGGAGACTGCATTGCCAGTGCCGATTGAGTGTCGCCGCACGCCGGCGCGATGGCCCGGCGAGCCGCCGGGCCGCCAATGATCGCGCCCAACGCGCCGCTCCGCAACCAGGCTTCCATCCGCCCGCAGCCCGCGCGGCAACAAAATGTGCTAAAAGACGCGCTGCAAAGACGTTCGGCTTCACGCCCGCGAGCTGACGCGTGCCGCGGCGACCAGCCGCCTGATCCGCGTTTCGCCGCGGGCCCTAAAGGCCCGGACATTCGGCGAGAGGCCGAATGGGCGGGCCGGTGCGAGCCAGCATTGACCGCAACCGACATCGAGGACCCATGATGAACAAGAACCTTGCCGCCGTCCTGTTCTCCGCCGCGATGATTGCGGCGCAGTGCGCATCGGCCGAAGACCGCATCGGCGACGTCACCGACATGCAGGCGCTGCGCAATGCGGTGCGTACCGACAAGAAGGCTTTTGTGGCGTCGACGCTCAAGCTGACCCCGGCCGAAGAGAAGAAGTTCTGGCCGCTCTACGACGAGTATCAGCGCAATCTGGACATGACCAATCGGCGTCGCGTCGTGGCTATCCAGCAGCTGGCCGTCGGGGACGCGCCCGAATCTGAGATTTACGCGAAAAGGCTCACCAGTGAGCTGATTGCGGTCGATGAAGCCGAGGTCAAGGCGCGGCGGTCGCTGCAAAACCGCCTGATGAGAGGTGTGCCGACGCGGATCCTGCCGCCGAAAAAAGCGGCGCGCTATCTGCAGCTCGAATCCAAAATCCGCGCGGTCCAGGCTTACGACGTGGCGGCGACCGTTCCGCTGATCAAGTAGGGGCACAGCGCAGGCTGCAATCTGGCGTCGGCGCCGCTCAGGGGTTCCGGAGCGGCAACCGCGTGAGTGCCTGCCCGTCCGGATCCCTGCGCCTTCGCTTTTGGCGACGTCAAATGAGTGCGCACCGGCATCCAGGTGGAATCGCGGCGGGCGATCACGTCGATCCGGATCGGGCCCGAATCCGGGTCCGCCGCCGGCACGCTGGCTGGCTGCGGCGCCACCACCGTGTGGACCGCGTGGTTGCCCGCATCCATTTTCGCCGGCAGGACGACCGCGAGGCCGATGGTCAGGGCCGTCAAAGCGACAGCAAAGGCGCCGAACGCGGCGGGACGGGACGATGGCTTGTAGTCGTTCATGGTCTGTGACTCCTGTTTCGTTTTGTTGCTGCCTGCTTTGGATGCCGCGACCCGGAGGCGCGGATTCAGATTTCGAAACGCCTTCTTCTCGTGCTTTAGGCGAATCCTAGGCAGATGAAGTGACCGCCTCAAGACGCAAGCGACGAACCCACCGAATTCCGGGTACCAGCGCACGCGGCGCGCGACGAACTGCAGCTTGACCCCCGCGGATCCCGGCCGAAACCGGTGCGGGCGGCGGGGGCTGGGACCCCGCCGCGCGTATGTTCGAGATACTCTTGGCGGTCTGACTCACGAGCCCATTATCGAAACCCGGCTCGCAGGCCGCAAACGAAATGCGTGCATCGTTTGCATGCGCTGCGCGAATGTCCAGTTGCCGGTCTTGGGACCGCCGCCGCACGCCGCGGCGACTGCGGCAGAGGCTCGGGCCGCGCGTGCGCCTTCCGGCAAACTGGTACGGCGGCGCGGGCGATTAGGCCGATTTTTGGGTGGTACTTTTTGACGCTTTTGTGTAGAATCCCGCGACTTTCTGACGAAAGCTTGGCCCTGCCCCACGGCGGGGCCAACGCGTTTTGGTGTTTACACCCGGCCCGGGGTGCACCGTACGACGGATTCCGAGTCAGACATGTCGAGGCCCTTTAGAACCGAGCACGCGCCGAGCCGGGCCAAATGCCAACTTTTCGACTGAATACAACAATTCCTGGAGACAACATGCTGAAGATGACCCGCCTGGCCATGCTCGCCGCGGCCCTGCTGCTTGCGGCGGCCCCCGCGGTGGTCCCGTTCGCGGCGCAGGCGCAAGGGCAGCCCGCGACGCCCGCGACCACCAGTCCGGAAGCGACACCGCCGGCCGCTGCGCAACCGGCAGCGCCAGCCGCGCCCGCCGCAGCCACGGGCACCAAGACCACCGAGCTGGTCGACAATCCGTACGGCCTCGAGGCGCTGTGGAAGGGCGGCGATATCGTCGCCAAGGTGACTCTGGCGATACTGGCGCTGATGTCGATGGGTAGCTGGTACATCATCGTTACCAAGGTCTACGAGCAGTGGCGGATGAACCGTCAGGCGAAGGACGCAGACAGGTCATTCTGGAATGCGCCGTCGGTTCGCCAGGGCGCGGAAAAGCTCAAGGAGGGCAGCCCGTACCGGTTCATTGCAGAATCGGGACTCGAGGCGACGAGCAAACACGTCGGGTTGCTGGGCCACGTCGACCTCAATACGTGGATCTCGATGTCGATCCAGCGCGCGATCGACAACATCCAGGCCCGGACGCAGGATGGCCTGGCCTTTCTGGCCACGGTCGGCTCGACGGCGCCCTTCGTCGGGCTGTTCGGAACGGTGTGGGGCATCTACCACGCCCTGACTGCGATCGGGATTGCCGGACAGGCGTCGATCGACAAGGTCGCAGGTCCGGTGGGCGAAGCGCTGATCATGACCGCGTTCGGTCTGGCGGTCGCGGTACCGGCGGTTCTGGGCTACAACTGGCTGATCCGCCGCAACAAGGCGGCGATGGACATGGTGCGCAGCTTCGGCGCCGACCTGCACGCTGTGCTGCTGAGCGCGCCCAAGACGGCCGCGCCTGCCCCGGCCAGGGCCTGACGCCATGGCGATGAACGTCGGTTCGTCCAGCGGCGACGAGGACGAGATCGTCTCGACGATCAACACCACGCCGCTGGTCGACGTCATGCTGGTGCTGCTGATCATCTTCCTGATCACGATCCCGGTCGTCACAACGTCGATTCCGGTGCAGCTGCCGAAAGAACGCAACGAGGTTCGCGAGACCAAGCCCGAGAATATTGTCCTGTCGGTCGATCTCCAGGACCGCATTTACTGGAACGACCTGCGGATACCGACGACGGCCGCGCTGATCGAGCGACTGAAGAAGGTCTCGGTGCTCACGCCGCAGCCCGAGGTGCAGATCCGCGGCGACGGCGGCGCCAAGTACGAGGCCGTCGGCCGCATCATCTACGCCTGCCAGCGCGCGGGCATATCGAAGGTCGGGTTCATCACCGAGCCGCCGCCGCGCAGCAGCGGCTGAGGGATCGAACAAGTCTTGAGGAGCGCGACATGGCAATGAATGTAGGGACGAGCGGGGGCCAGGGCGGCGATGGCGACGTGATGCTGGATATCAACACGACGCCGCTGATCGACGTGATGCTGGTGCTGCTGGTCATGCTGATCATCACGATTCCGATCCAGCTGCACTCGGTCAATCTCAACATGCCGATCGGCAATCCGCCGCCGCCGCTGGTTCTGCCCGAGGTCGTCAAGATCGACATCGACGACCGCGGCGCCATCTACTGGAACGGCGAAGTCGTGCCCGACCGCGCTACGCTCGAGGAGAAGATGACGGCTTCGGCCTCGCAACAGGTCCAACCCGAAGTCCACCTGCGGCCGGACAAGGAGTCGAAATATTCTGTCGCCGCGGCGGTGATGGCATCGGCGCAGCGATTGGGGCTGACCAAGATCGGCATCGTCGGCAGCGAGCAGTTCATCGAGTAGCCGCGCCGCGAACTGCGGCAGGCGGCTGGAGTCATAGGCACATGGATTTCGCACGACAACAGCGGGACCCGACCCGGCATCTGATCGGGATAAGCATCGTCATCCTGGTGCACGTGGTGGTGATTTATGCACTGGTGACCGGCCTCGCGCGCAAGGCTGTGGAGGTGATCAAGAAGCCGCTGACGGCCACGATCATCGAGGAGATCAAGCTCCCGCCACCGCCGCCCCCGCCGCCGCCGAAGAAGATCGAAATACCCAAGGCGCCGCCGCCGCCCGAGCAGCCGTACGTTCCGCCCCCCGATATTCCGCCGCCGGTCGCGCCTTCGGAACCGGTGATCGCCGCGCCGTCGATTACACCGCCGCCGGAGCCGCACGTGATCGCGCCCCCGCCGCCGGCACCGCCGCCGCCGGCGCCCAAGCCTGCAATTCGCCGGGGCCTGGTGCCGATCGACAAAGTGGATCCGGTCTTTCCGGAAAGAGCGCGCCGCGACGGCGTCGAGAGCGGCAAGGTCGTCGCGCGCCTGCAAGTCGATGAGAAGGGCTCGGTCACCGAGGTCAGGATCGTCAGCGCCAATCCTCCGCGCGTGTTCGATCGCGAAGTCATCCGCGCGCTTTCGATGTGGCGATTCAAGCCCGAAGGCGACAAGTACGAAGCCGAAGTCGAAGTCAACTTCCGATTGGAATAACGCGGGCCGGCCTGCTCGGCCGGAAAACAAAATGGCCGCCTCGAAAGGCGGCCATTTTTTTGCCGGCGCGCAAGCTGCCGCGCGATGGAAATTCGGCGCTCAGTTGCCCTCAGTTGCCTTCAGGCGACCTCAGTTTGCCTCAGTTTGCCTCAGTTTGCTCTTGCCACGTAGACCAGCGAGGTCCACGCCGCAGCACCGCACAGAGCGAGCAGCAGCGCGATGTCGGCCAAGCCCAGCGGACGTCCGACAAGCAACGCCACAGCGCCGCGGAATGCGTCGTCGAAGGCGCCGGGCAGAGCGACAAACGCACCGGCGCCGGCCAGTAGCCACAGCAAAATGATCACCGGCCGCCGCCACGCAGGCAGCGTCGGCGCCGCAGGCAGACGGCCGACTACGCGCGCGGTAAAACCGTCATCGGCGACATACCCAGCGCGATGCTCGCGTCCCGCCTCTTTGAGCGCGGCGTCGAGCCAGTCGGCGGTGTCGATGTCCTGTGTATTCACGCTTGCGGGCTCCATGCACCCAGTCGCGCCTTGAGCTTCTGCTTGGCGCGCAGGATGTGCGTTTTCACCGTGCCGACGGGGCAGCCCAGCACCTGCGCGGCTTCCTCGTGCGACAGGTCATTATGATAGCACTGCACGATCGCCGCTCGCTCCGGCTCTGAAAGCACCCGCATCGCGCGTTCCAGATCGACGCTCAGGGCCGCCTGCCGCGACATGCTCGGCGCCGTGGAATCCGCTGCGGCAACCGGCTCGCCGTCGGCGTCCTCGGACATCGGCAGCTCCTTGATCTTTCGCGCGTCGGCCAGAAAAACGTTGTAGGCGATCCGATACAGCCAGGTCGAGAACTTGGCTTCCTGGCGAAACGACTTCAGATTGCGGTAGGCGAGCAAGAAAGTCTCCTGAGCCAGATCGTCGGCTTGCGCGATGTTGCCCCCGGTCAGCCTGCGCAGGGTCGACCGCACGGCGGACTGGTGTCGCCGCACCAGCTCGCCGAAAGCATGGCGATCGTCCTGGACGACTGCGCGGGCGATCAGCTGCGCGTCGCTGACCGGGGTGGACGACATCGAGATTGCCTGCCGGCGTAGGCACGTCTCCTTTCAACCGTTGCCGTCGCCGCCGGCGACGCGACGCTCCAGATGCCGATCCTCCAGCCACCATAACGCGACATATCCTGCGCCGACGAAAAGCAGCACCAGACCCAGCCAGTTCGGCTCACCGGCGTCGGTGATCGAATACAGCACCAGCGCCAGCCCGACCGCAATCAGCAATACGCCTTTGCGCAGGTCCGACCACACGGCGCGCCGTCGTGTCACGACCGCCTGGGGAACGGCGGCGGCGATCGCCGCCGGTGCCGCTTGCGCCGGCGGTGTTCCGGCCATCACCGCGTCGACCGCCTGGGCCGAGGGCATGACGCCTCTTTCGGCGAGTCTCAGCACGGCATCGTTTTGCAGGCGCGTTTTGCGCAGCTTGTACCAGATGATCCCGACCAGCAGGATGATAGGCGTCAGAAAGATCGATCCGAGCACCAGGAAGACGACGCCGACGATCCATGGCGCAACGTCCATCGCCTGCTTGAACGAGTCGAAGTCGTCGAACTGAATGTGGCCGCGGTGGCGGCCGAACGGAAACGGGTCGTCGGGTTCGTCGGCGGTCGCGCTATTGTCGGTTGCGGCCGACGATGGGGCGGCGGGCGCTGCCGCGGGGGCGGGCGGGGGCGCGGGCGGCGCGGGAGGTGATTTCTGCACCGCGGCGCCACCTTTGGCTGGCGCATCGGCGGCCACACCGGGGGCGGCGGCGAGGCACAGCATCGCGGCCAGCAGCGCGCCGAACGCCATCGGCATGACACGAAAACGGACAAACTGGCTGCGCATACGCACTCCTGATAAATCGAGGTTTATGGCCTTAGATGCCGCGAGATGGCACGGCGGATTCAACATCCGGAAGGGGTCCGGCCCCCCTCCGGCGGGGGTGGACCTGCATGCTATCATTGCCCGGATTTTCGGCCCCACGCGGCAAGCGCGACACGGAGCGATATGACGGCAACGACGCCAAGCCCAACTTCCCGCTCTCCGTGAGCCGACCGGGCCAATTGCTTGCCGCGGCCGCGGTCGCAGCCATCCTGCTGGCCCAGCCGCTCCGCGCAGCCGACGATGCGGTTACGCTCAATTTCGTCAACGCCGACATCGACGCCGTCATCCGGGCGGTCGGCGAAATGACCGGCCGAAACTTCGTGCTCGATCCGCGGGTGAAGGGTGTAGTCAACATCGTTTCCGCGACGCCGGTCCCGCGCGCGCTGATCTACCCGACGCTGCTCTCGGCGCTGCGACTGCAGGGGCTGGCCGCCATCGAGGGTCCCGGCGGCGTTACCAAGATCGTGCCCGAAGCCGACGCCAAGCAGCAGGGCATGCCGGTGGTTACCGGTCCGGTCACTGTCGGCGGCGATCGCCTGGTCACCGCCGTATACATGCTCAAGTACGAATCGGCGACTCAGCTGGTCAATGTGCTGCGGCCGCTGATCACCCCGAACAATGCGATCGCCGCCGTGCCGACCGCCAACGCGCTGGTGATCACCGACTATGCGGAGAACCTGAAACGCATCGACCGAATCATCGCGTCGCTGGACGTGGCGCCCGCCGGCGAGCCTATCGTCGTGCCGCTGCGCAATGCCTCCGCGCTCGACATCGTGCCGATGCTGCAGCGGCTGCTTGCCGACGCCGCGCCCGGCGCCGGCGCGGTGGCGGATGCGCAGCAGCGGCTGACCCTGGTCGCCGATCCGCGCTCCAACAGCGTGCTGGTCCGCGGCGAGAACGCTGCTCGGCTTGCGCGCGTGCGCGCCCTGATCGCAGAGCTCGACACGCCGGGACGCGCCGGCGGCAACATTTCAATCATCTATCTGAAGAACGCCGATGCAGTGCGCGTGGCGAGGACGCTGCGCGCGCTGTTCAGCGGCGGCGGTGACGCAGGCGAGTTGACGCCGGCGGCGTCGCTGGCGCCCAGCGCAGGGAGCCTCGCCTCCGGTGGAATGACGACTGCTACCGCAGCCGGTGCCGGTGCGACGGCTACCGTGACGGCGTCACCGGTCGCCGGCAATGCTGCCGGCTTTGCCGCAGCCGGCGTGACCATACAGGCAGACGCTGCCAACAACGCCTTGCTCGTGATGGCGTCCGAACCCTTGTACAACAATATTCGCGCTGTCGTCGACAAGCTCGATGTTCGCCGCGCGCAGATCTTTGTCGAAGCGCTGGTCGTGGAGGTCTCGGCCGACAAGGCCGCAGAATTCGGCATTCAGTGGAATCTGCTCGATCCCAACAAGTTGACCAACAACGCGACCCAGGTCGGCGGTGGCACGAACTTCGGCACGCGCGGCACCGGCACCAACATCATCGACGCGCAGTCGAACCTGGGCGCGCTGGGGCAGGGGCTGAACCTCGGCATCATCCGCGGCACGATCAGCATCCCCGGCCTGGGCATAATCACCAATCTCGCCTTGCTGGCGCGCGCTCTCGCCTCCGACGCGAACACCAACATACTTTCGACGCCGAACCTGCTGACGCTCGACAACGAGCAGGCCAACATCATCGTCGCCGAGAATGTGCCGTTCATCACCGGCCAGTATGCGCAAACCGGATCGACCGCGACGGTGACGCCGTTCCAGACGATCGAGCGCAGGGACGTCGGCCTGATCCTCAGGGTCAAGCCCCAGATCACCGAGGGCGGCAGCGTCAAGCTGACGATCTATGAGGAAGTCTCGCGGATCGAGGACACGACCAACGCCGCCGGCATCATTACCAACAAGCGCTCGCTCGAGTCGACGGTGATGGTCGACGACGGCCAGATCATCGTGCTGGGCGGACTGATCCAGGACTCGTTCACCGACGGGACGAGCAAGGTCCCGCTGGTCGGCGACGTTCCGCTGTTCGGCCAGCTGTTCCGCTACGACAACCGGCGGCGGATCAAGACCAACCTGATGGTGTTCCTCAAGCCGACGGTCGTCCGCACCAGCAGCGCAGGTGCATCGCTTACCGGCGATCGCTACGATTACCTGATCGGTGAGCAGCAGCGTCTGGCGCCCGGGCCGCGGCCGTTCTGGCCCGACCCGACCGAGCCGCGACTGCCGCCGATCACCCAGCCCCCGGCGCCGATGGCGACGCCGCCCGCGCCGCCACCCGGCGCCAAATAGGCAGCAAGGCCCGCGGGCCCATGCCGGCACCGATCTCCACTTCCTCCTCCGGCGCGAGCGCCGCGCCGGCAACGCTCGAGCGCGTTCCGTATGCGTTCGCGCGCATGCATGGCGTGCTGCCGCTGAAGGACGACGGCGAATCGGTTCTCGTGCTGGCGCGCAGCGACGCATCGGTCGAAGGCATCGCCGAGCTTAGCCGCGTCCTGCAGCGGCCGCTGAAAACGCTGACGGTCAACGCCGAGCGATTCGCCGCCGAGCTCGCGACTGCGTACAACCAGGCGGCGCCGGTCACCCAGTTTTCGGGCGACCTGTCGCGCGACGCCGATCTCGCGCGGCTGCTGCAGGATATTCCGCAGGCCGAGGATCTGCTCGGCGCCACGTCCGACGCGCCGGTGATCCGGATGATCAACGCCTTGTTGCTGCAGGCGCTGCGCGAGCGCGCGTCGGACTTGCACTTCGAACCGTACGAAGCGCGCTCGGTCGTGCGCTTTCGCGTCGACGGCGTGTTGCGCGACGTCGTCGAGCCGCCGCGTGCGCTGCACGCCGCGCTGGTGTCGCGGCTCAAGGTGATGGCGAGCCTCGACATCGCCGAGAAGCGTCTGCCGCAGGACGGGCGGATGGCGCTGAAGCTCGGCGACAAGAGCGTCGATGTGCGCGTGTCGACTTTGCCGACCGGCCCGGGCGAGCGCGTCGTGCTGCGCCTGCTCGACAAGGATACGGCGCGGCTCGACCTCGCGGCGCTGGGCATGAGCGAGCCGACGCGCGACGCTATCGACGCTCTGGTACGCGAGCCGCACGGCATTCTCCTGGTCACCGGCCCGACCGGGTCGGGCAAGACGACGACGCTTTACGCGGCGATGTCGCGGTTGCCGCGTGGCGAGCTCAACGTAATGACCGCCGAGGACCCGATCGAGTTCGCGCTCGACGGCGTCGGGCAGACGCAGGTCAATCCTCGCATCGATTTCACGTTCGCAAGAGCGCTGCGCTCGATCCTCCGGCAGGACCCGGACATCGTGATGATCGGAGAGATACGCGATCTGGAAACCGCGCAGATCGCAGTGCAGGCGAGCCTTACCGGCCACTTGGTGCTGGCTACCCTGCATACCAACGATGCGGTCAGCGCCGTGACCCGGCTCGCCGACATGGGCGTCGAGACCTACCTGCTGGCATCGAGCCTTCTTGGCGTGCTCGCGCAGCGCCTGGTGCGCTGTCTTTGCCCTGCCTGCCGGACGGCGTCGGCGCCGACCCCGGGCGAGGCGGCGGTGCTGGCCGAGCTCGGCCTGCCGGCGGGACTACCGCTGTACCGGGCGGTCGGCTGTCCTGATTGCGGCGATTCCGGATATCGCGGCCGCACCGGCATCTACGAGCTGGTGCTGGTCGACGAGGAGTTGCGCCGCCTGATTCACGACCACGCCGGCGAGTCGGCGCTGCGCCAAGCGTGCTCGCGCGTCGGCGTGCGCAGCCTGCGCGGCGACGGGGCGCGGTGGCTTGCCGACGGCACGACATCGCTCGCCGAACTGCTCCGCGTGACCGGAGCCGGCTAGAGAGTCGATTCGTGGCCCATCCGCCGAAATCGTACTTGCTCGAACAGCTGCGGCTGCAGGCCGACTCGGTCAGCGCGCGCCGTGTTCAGGAGCAGCTGCTGTCGCGCGAGGTCATCGATCGGGTCGACCGTCGCCTGCACGCGGTGTTCCAGTACTTCGACGAGGCGTGCAAGCTGTTGCAGGTGATCGCGCCACGCATCGAGCGCGAATTCGTGCTGCCGGACATCGCGCGCTATTCGGACATGGTGTTCGATCGCGGCCTGGTCATGTTCCGCAAGCAGCCGCTGCAGAAGCACGAGGTCTACGCGCATGTCGTCGTCTACTACACGCTGACCGGCCCGGCGCCGCCGCCGCTGCACGTGGCGATGCGCCGCTCGGGTGAAATCGAGCGCGCGCTGGTGATGGCCAATATCGAGTTCAGTTCCGAGTCGGATTCGACGGTGCGCGGCGCAGCGACGATGAACACGATCCGCATTGCGCCGGGCATGCGCTGCGAGGTTCGTTTCGATCCCGACTTCGTCAACGAGAGCATCATCGTGACGCTGCGCAATGTCGACCGGTTCGAGCCCGTAGTCTTCGATTTCCATCCCGATGCGCTGGAGACTCCGGTGCTCGACGACCTGGTCAACTTGATGCTGGGCAAGCCGAGCCAGTTTCTTCTGCGCGCGCCGTTGCGCGGCTTCGGGCGCTAGTCGCGCCTAAACGGTGCCGTCGTTTCGCTACGAGGCAGTCGACGGCGCCGGTCGCGCTCAACGCGGATTGCTCGATGCCGCCAGTGCGCGCGCGGTTCGCGACCAGCTGCGCGGCGATGGACTGTTCCCGACGGCGATCGAGCCGGCCGGGGCAGGGCTCTCCGCGCGCGCCGCTACGACCCGCCTTGCGTCACCGCTGCTCGCCCTGCTGACGCGCCAGCTCGCGACCCTGGTCGCGTCCGGCATGCCGCTCGATCAGGCGCTCGCGGCGGTCGCCGAGCAATCCGATCATCCGCGCGCAGCGCGCGTGCTTGCCGCGATTCGCGAGCAGGTCGCGGCCGGTGAGCCGCTGGCGGCCGCGCTGTCGCGATTCCCGCGGAGCTTTTCCGACCTCTATCGCGGCCTGGTCGCAGTCGGGGCCGAAAGCGGCCAGCTGGGCGGCGTGTTGAGCCGGCTTGCCGACTATCTCGAGGCGCGCCAGGTGCTGCGCGCGCAATTCACCGCCGCGCTGATCTATCCGGCGCTTATCACGGTCATCGCGCTTGTGGTCATCGCGACGCTGTTGCTCTATGTCGTGCCGCAGATCGTCGCCGTCTATCAGCAAAGCCGCCAGGCCTTGCCGTTTCTGACGCGCGCGCTGATCGGCACCAGCGATTTTCTCCGGGCGACCGGCGTCTATTGGCTCGCAGCCATCGCGCTGCTCGTTGCCGGCGCCGTCCTGCTGTTGCGGAATGAATCCTGGCGCGATCGCTGGCACGGGCTGCTTTTGCGCACACCGGTGGCCGGCAGCGTGCTGCGCGGCCTCGACACCGCGCGTTTCGCCAGCACCTTGGCAATATTGACTGGCAGCGGCGCTCCGCTGTTGCGCGCGCTCGAAACCGCGGCGGCGGTCGTCTGGGCGCGTCCGATGCGTCGGGCGGCACACGCCGCCGCAGGACTGGTGCGAGAAGGCGTGTCGCTGGCGCGCGCGCTGGCGAGCCAGCGCGTGTTTCCGCCGCTGCTCGTGCATCTGGTAGCCAATGGCGAGCAGAGCGGCCAGTTGCCGGCGATGCTCGACCGCGCCGCGCGCGAGCAGGAGCTCGATGTCGAACGCCGCCTGACCTGGCTGGCCGCGCTGGTGCAGCCGCTGCTGATTGTGTTCATGGGCGCGATCGTGCTGGTGCTGGTGCTGGCGGTCATGCTTCCCATCGTGTCGATGAATCAGTTGATCCGTTGACGGACTCCCGCGGCGGTGCGCTTTTCCTCCTGCTGCACCAGCGCCCAGGCGACATGCTCGCGCACCAGCGGCGAAGGATCATCCCGGCGCGCGGCCAATGCCGCGACTATCGCCGCGTCATAGTTCGCGTTGCCCAGGCCCACGGCAAGATTACGCAGCCAGCTTGCGTAGCCTATGCGGCGGATCGCACTGCCTTCCATGCGCCGTTCGAACTCGTCCGACGTCCAGGCGAACAACGTGACCAGGTCGGCGTCGTCGAGGCCGTTGCGCACCGCGAAGTCGCCCTCGCTCGCGGCTTGGGCGTACTTGTTCCATGGACAGGCGAGCTGGCAGTCGTCGCAGCCATAGACTCGATTGCCGATCAGCGGCCGCAAGGTCTCAGGAATGCTGCCCTTGAGCTCGATAGTCAGATACGAAATGCAGCGGCGCGCGTCGAGCTCGTAAGGCGCGACGATTGCTCCGGTCGGGCAGGCGGCTATGCACGCGCTGCAGCTGCCGCAATGCGCGCTCGCCGCGAGGGTGATCGGCAGCGGCAGGTCGGTGTAGATCTCACCTAGAAAGAAGAACGAGCCGGCATCGCGGGTCAGCAGCAGCGTGTGCTTTCCGCGCCAGCCCAAGCCCGACTTGGCGGCGAGAGCGACTTCGAGCACCGGCGCGCTGTCGGTGAACACACGATAACGAAAATCGCCGACGCTGTCGGCAATGCGGGTGGCCAGGCGACCGAGCTTGCGCCGCAGCACCTTGTGATAGTCGCGGCCCAGGGCGTAGCGCGAGATATACGCCTTGCCGGCATCGGCGAGCGTCGCAGCTGCGTCGCGTGCTCCCGGTGCCAGATAGTCGAGCCGCGCGGTGATCACGCGCAGGGTACCGGGAACGAGCTCGGCCGGCCGCGCCCGACGCACGCCATGGCGTGCCATATAATCCATCTCGCCATGGCGGCCCGCGTCGAGCCAAGCGAGCAGATGCGCCTCCTCGGCCTCGAGACCGGTGTCGGCGATTCCGATCTCGCCGAATCCCAGTTCGAGGCCCCAGGCGCGGATGTCGCGCGCGAGTGCGCTGAAATCGGGCGCAGTTGCGACCGACGATCTATTGGCCAAGATGCGTTCAGACCTTCGCTAAGGGCTCGCCATTGTGTCGCGAGCGACATTCAACGATGACGATTATGCAAATGTCGCGCAAGTATCTGCCCGACGCCAACGCCACGATGCATTCCGGCGCGGCGCTCGCGCCCGCGCTGAGCGGCGGCATGATCGTCACTCTGTCCGGCGAGCTCGGCGCCGGGAAAACGACGCTGGTGCGCGGCCTGTTGCAAGGCTTGGGCTGGACCGGACCGGTCAAGAGTCCGACCTATACGCTAGTTGAACATTATCCGATTTCGAGCATATACTTTTATCACTTTGATTTTTATCGTTTCGATGGACCGGCCGAATGGGAAGATTCCGGCTTCGCCGAGTACTTCCGCCCCGACGCGCTGTGCGTGATCGAATGGCCGGAAAGAGTTCGCGGCATGTTGCCACCCACCGATATCGCACTGTCGCTGCGCTATCAGGACGCGGGTCGCGAACTCTTGCTCGCATCAGGCACGCCCGCGGGTAACGCATGTCTGGCCGCGTTCGCCTCGACGGCGCCATAACGCGAATCTCGCTGCAGCGGCGGCGAGTTTGCCAATGGCTGCTGCTGCCGGCCGGCCAATTGCTGCTGCCGGCACTGTCATCCGCCGCGACGGTTGCATCGGCGCGCATATGGCCGGCGCAGGAATATACGCGCCTGATTCTCGAATCGGCGTCGCCGATCGCGCACCAGATGATGCTGCTCAAGGACCCGCAGCGCCTGGTCCTCGATCTCGAAGGTGTCGAACCGGACGGCGAGCTTGCGCAACTGGTGCAGCGACTGCGGCCGAACGATCCGCACATCCAGTCGATAAGACTGTCGCGCTTCAGGCCGGGGATCGTCCGCCTCGTCCTCGACCTCAAGGACGAGGTGCAGCCGCAGATCTTTGCGCTGACGCCGGTCGGCGAATACGGCCATCGGCTGGTGCTCGACATCTATCCGGTGACGCCGCCCGACCCGCTGATGGCACTGCTCGAGGGCGAAGCCAAAGGTCGAAGCAGCGCGCCCGATGCGCCGGCCGACAAGGCCGCGACGCGCGATTCCGACAAGACTGCAACGCGCGATCGGTCCAAATCCGCGCCGCCGTCGCGACGGCCTATCATCATCGCACTCGATCCCGGACATGGCGGCGAGGATCCGGGCGCGATCGGTCGTCGCGGCACCCGCGAAAAGGATGTGACGCTCGCCATCGCGCGCAAGATCCGCGCGCTTATCGACCGTGAGCCGGGTATGCGCACGATGTTGACCCGCGACGACGACTATTTCGTGCCGCTCAACGTGCGCGTCGCAAAGGCGCGGCGCGTGCGAGCCGACCTGTTCGTGTCGATACATGCCGATGCTTTCACTACGCCGAGCGCGCGAGGCTCGTCGGTATTCGCTTTGTCCGAGCACGGAGCGACGAGCTCGGCGGCGCGCTGGCTCGCGCAGCGCGAGAACGAGGCCGACCTGATCGGCGGCGTCAACCTCGACAACCGCGATCCGATCCTGGCCAAGACGCTGCTCGACCTTTCGCAGACCGCGCAGATCAACGACAGCCTGCGCGTCGGACGCTCGGTGCTCGACGGCATTGGCGCGATCAATCCCCTGCACAAGGGCAGCGTCGAGCAGGCGGGATTCGCCGTGCTCAAGGCGCCGGACATTCCATCGATCCTGGTCGAGACCGCCTTCATTTCCAATCCCGACGAGGAGATCAAACTGCGCAGCGACCTGCATCAACAGAAGTTCGCTACATCGATCGTCGGCGGCATCAAACGCTATTTCGCACAGAACCCGGCGCTGGCGCGGGCGAAGCTCAGCTAGCGCTCCGGCTTCTCCGGACCATCACGTACAATCGTAAGCGATGGTCCGTTTCTTCCTCTGGTTTCTTGTTCTGCAAGCGGCGTTGTTCGGCCTGGAATTGACGCCGTGGGCGCAGCAATGGTTCGTCGTGCCCTGGACCAATACGCTGGCCGCGATCAGCGCCGGCATCGTCAAGCTGTTCGATCCCCAGGTGCTGGCGCATGGCAAGGTGCTGAAAAGCGCGACCAACGGCTTCGCGGTCTCGATCGAAGCGGGCTGCAACGGGGTGGAGGCGACGATCGTGCTGGTGTCAGCAGTCCTTGCCTTTCCGGCATCGTGGCGGCGCAAGCTCGTCGGCCTGGCCATCGGCATCATCGCCGTGCAGGGGCTCAACGTCGTTCGGGTGATCAGCCTGTTCTATCTGGGCCAATGGAACTTCAACGTGTTCGAATGGGCACATCTGTATGTCTGGCAGGCGCTGATCATGCTGGACGTGCTGGTCGTCTGGCTCCTCTGGATACGCACCTTGCCGCGGCCGGAAGCCGATCTGCCGGCTGTCGCGGCTTGATTCGATGCTGTCCGGCTCGTTTGCGAGATTCGTCCTCTTGGTCTTCGCGTGGCTCGCCTGCACGCTGTTCATCTGGTGGTTCGCCTCCGCGTTGCTTGCCTGGCCGATCGCGCTGCTGGCCGAGCTCGTAAGCCGCCTCGCGCTGCCCGACCTCGTTCAGGCGATCGAGCAGCACGGCGACAAGATCACCTTCGTCACCTCGCTGCACGCGGCGAATGCGACTGTCGCCACGGCGGCAGGCGGCCTCGTGTCGGATGACATCGATGTTCGCCATTTCACTTTCGGCCTGCCGCTGCTGGCGGCGTTGATCCTCGCGGCGAGGGCGCCACATCGCGGCCGAAACCTGCTGATCGGCTACGCCGTCGTACTGCCCTTTCAGACCTGGGGCGTGATCGCCGAATTTCTCGAGGACATCGCGGTGGGATTCGGTCCCGGCGTTGCCTCGCAGACCGGGTTCAGCGCCTGGCAACGCGAAGCGATCGCGTTCGCCTACCAGTTCGGCGCGCTGATCCTGCCGACGGTGGTGCCCGCGGTCGTCTGGGTGCTGATGCACCGGCGCCTGCTCGAGGACTTCGCGCGAAGGCGCGCCCGCTGACGCGACCAGGCCGGTTGTCGCGCGGCGGGCTTCAGCGCCCGATCGTGTTCTTTTTGCGTTCGACCTCGCGCTGCCGCAGCACACCTCGCTGCACCTTGCCGGTCGTCGTCATCGGCAGGGCGGCGATGAATTCGATCTCCTTCGGGTATTCGTAGGGCGCCAGATGTTGCCGCACGTGGCGCTGGATCGCATCCTCCAGCGCGGGCGATGGATCGTGTCCGGGCGCCAGCACGATATAGGCCTTGACGACATTCCCCCGCGTCTCGTCGGGACTGGGCACGATCGCCGCGTTGGCCACGGCGGGGTGCCGCACCAGGCAGTTCTCGATCTCGGACGGGCCGATCCGATACCCGGCCGCCTTGAACATGTCGTCCGATCGACCTTGGTACCAGAGGTAGCCGTCCTCGTCCTGCGTGGCCAGATCACCGGTGCGGCACCAGTCGCCGCTGAACTTCTTGGCCGTTCCTTCGGGATTCTTGAAGTACTCGAGAAAGAAGACCGGGTCGGGCGCGCCATCGGGCGCGACGCGGTTCACCGCAACTTCGCCCATCTCGCCCACGGCCGAAGGCTTGCCATCCTCGTCGAGCACGGCGATGCGATGGCCGGGATACGGGCGGCCCATCGACCCCGGCTTAGCCGGCCACAACGTGTGCGAATTGCCGACGATGTAATTCATCTCGGTCTGGCCGAACATTTCGTTGATCGTGACGCCAAGCGCTTGCTGCGACCACTCGAATACCGTCGTTCCAACCGCCTCGCCCGCGCTCATCATGCTGCGCACATTCACGTCATAACGCTCTCGCGGCTGCGGTACCGCTTTCATCATCATCTTGAGCGCGGTCGGGAACAAGAACGTATTGCGCACCCGGTATTTTTCGATCAGGGCGAGCGCGCGCTCGGGATCGAAGCGGCCGCGGTAGCCGACGACCGCGCAGCCGAAATACAGCGTCGGCAGCAGCGCGTCCATCAAGCCGCCAGTCCATGCCCAATCCGCAGGCGACCAGAACACGTCGTCGGGCTGCGGGAACTCATCGTGCGAATACACGAAACCGGGCAGGTTGCCGAGCAGGCATTGCTGCGGCATCAACGCGCCTTTCGGCGGGCCGGTCGTCCCGCTGGTGTAGACGAGGATTGCCGGATCGGTGGCACGGGTGGCCACCGGCGAGAACTCGTCCGAGGACTTTTGCAGCAACCGGTCCCAGTCGAGCACCCACGCCTCGTGGGCGCCGGCGACGCCGATCGCATGGCGCAAGCCGGGCAAGCGGTCCCGGATCGGCGCGAGGTTCGGCAGCGATGCCGAGTCGACGATAGCGACCAGGCTTTCCGAATTCTGCAGCCGGTATTCGAGCGCCTCGGGGCCGAACAGGAACGACAAGGGAACCGCAACGGCACCCAGCTGATAGCAGGCGATGTGCGCGATCGCGGTTTCGGGCCGCTGGGGCAGCATGATCGCGAGCTTGTCGCCGCGGCCGACGCCCAGTGCAGCCAGCGCGTTCGCACAGCGATTGGCCTGCCGCTGCAGCTCGCCGAAACTCAGCGTCGTCGTCGCGCCGGACTCGTCTTCCCAGTGGATCGCAACACGCGCTCCGTCGCTCGCGTGGCGCCCGCATACCGCGGCCGCGATGTTGAAGTCATGCGGCACATTCCAGCGATGTCGCGCGCAAAGCTCGCGATAGCGATCGACCGTCATTCGGCGCGCGGCTTCAGGCCGCCGTCGCGGCGGCGGCGCGTGCCGAGTTGTCCTGCGATTCGATCGTCGCCCAGATCCATTCCGGTTGCTGTTCGAGCAGGCGACCGAATGCGATCTGCTGCGCAACTCTGGCGACGCGCATCTGCATCCTCTTGCCCGGCTGATATTCGCCCGCCGGCACGATCAAGGTCTGGATCGTTGCCTCGCTGTCGCGCCGGCGCAGCGACAGGAATAGTCCCGGGAAGCGGCGACCGCTGACCGTCGGCACGACGCCATCAACCGAATAGTCGGCGTCGCCGCGCTTCTGCTCGAACAACTCGACGCCGACCAGATTGTTGGCGATCACCTGCAACCCGATCTCGGCGCGCTCGCTGGTCAGTCGCTTCATCCGCCGCACGATGCCGAGCGTCCATAGCGGCTGGCCATGCGCGCGGATCGCGGCCAGCGTTCCCAGGGTGACCGAGTTGATCACGCTCATCGGCGCGACCAGCCGGTACCCGGTGTGCGATACATCGCGTATATCCCAGGCGCCGCCGGGCGCTGCATAGGCCGCCAGCAGCCGCCGCGCGACTTCCTGCACCCGTGCATTTTCGTTGCGCATGTGGCCGAAGGTCGCGAGCTCGATCGAATCGTCGAAATTCCCCGTGCGATGCCGCTTTTCGGCCAGCGGGTGCACTTCCTCGTCGTGCAGGTAGCCGGCGATCTTGGTGAAACCTACGATTGCATCGACCGCTCCCGACGCATTGATGCGTTCACCGCGCCTCGGCACCGGCCGGAACTCCGGATCCACCTGCGCGGCGAGCTTGGTCATCAGGTTGAGCTGCTCGGTGCGGCGCAAGGTCCGGTCGGACAGCGGGTCGCTGCGCACCTTCTGCTCGAGCATGACGACGTTCTGCATCAGCATCGCATGCAGCGGCCGCGTGTCCAGGAAGAGCACGCGCCCTTCGAGCGGTCCGGGGGCGCGACGCTTCAATCCGCTGCGGGCGCCCAGGTCGACGTAGAAGCTCGTCGCCGTCGACGATTCGACGTTCAGGCGAAGCGGCGCGCACCACTCGGACAACTGCTCGGCCACCCATTCGACGTGCCGCGCCGAGAGGTTGCCTGCGTTCATCAGCTGCAGCAGCAGGACGCGCAAATATTCCTGCTCGATCGTCGTCAGCGTGCCGTCGGCCAGAACGGCAATCGGTTGCCGCTCGAGCTCTATCGAACAGGCGATCTGGAACAGCGAATGCAGCTCGGACCAGCGCGCCGGAATCCACTGCTCGTAGCGATACAGCCGGATTTTGGCGTCGAGGCCGTGGTGGATGATCTGCCGCGCGATCAGCTCGGGAAGGAGCGCGCGCCATCGGTTGCTCTGGGCGTGGTCGCTGACTTCGCGCGCGAACGCCTGGTAGCACAGCAGAAAGCCCTGGGTCAGGTCGAACAGCGCCTGCCAAAGCTGGCTTTCGACGCGGCTCGAGCGGGTTCCGTGCTCGTGATACTGCGAGGTCAGCGTGCGGCGCAGCGCCTCGCTCTGGACGTCCAGCCGGAACACGGCCTCAAGCCGCGCCGGCGCGCGATGGGCTTGGCGCTCGGTCAGAGCGCCAAGCTCGGTCAGGATGGCCGCGTGCGCCGCCAGCGGATCGTTGGCCGGAAAGGTCGAAAGCCACCGCTCGGCGGTCTTTGCGTCCGCCAGCGGGTCCTTGATCGACTTGCCGAAACCAAACATTTCGAGCGGGCTTCCTTCGGCCGGTACGATATTTGCACTAGCCTGATTGTGGTGAGCAGGTGAGCAAAGACTTGGCGGTAGAACTGTGCCGGAAGCCCTTGTTCATAAAGCCGGATGATGGAGCAAAGCACCAGCGGTAGCAATACGCCGCTACGCGTGGGGATCGGGACTGACGTGCTGCGGCAGCCTATGCCGCAGTGCGACCAGCTGAAAACCACAGGTTATGTCTTTATACTTGTAACCAACAGGAAACTGAGGTTTGACATGGGAATCTTGATCAAGGCGCCGACGCGTCGCAGCAACCCGGGACTGCAAATTGCCGCCCCGGCGACGGCGAGCGGCGACGCGGGGCGGAGCGCTTTGCATATTCGCGAAGTTGTGCGGATTACAGGCTTGCGGCGCGAGCAGCTCTATATGTGGCAGCGGCGCTATGGGTTTCCGCATCCGGCCCGCGACGGCTTCGGCGATCGCGTTTATCCGCCCGACCAGGTTGCGCGGCTCAAGGTTATCAAGCAGTTGTTGTCCGAAGGCTGGCGTGCCGGCGCCGTCGTGCCGCTGGCCGAACCGGCGCTGCAGTCGATGCTGGGCATCGCAGTCGACGCACCCGCCCCGCTTCCCGATGAAATCGAGACCGCTGTCACCCTGCTCGGCGAGCATCGCGTGGGCGAGTTGCAAAACCACCTGTCCAAGCTGCTGGTCGGACAGGGCCTGCGCCGCTTTCTCGAGCAAACGCTGATTCCGTTGAACGAAGCCGTGCACGAGCGCGTCGTCCGCGGGGAAATGCAGAATTTTCAGGAGTTGCGCTTCGCCGATCTCGCGCAGCGGCTGCTGCGCGACGTCACACGGCTGGTACGTCCGACGCGCGATGCGCGGCAGATACTGCTGGCGACACCGCCTAACGACCCCAATCAACTCGGCCTCGCGATTCTCGAGTTGCTGCTGTTCACCGAGGGCATCAACTGCCTGACCCTGGGCAGCGGGGTACCGCCGCAGGAAGTCGCCGGCGCGGCACGTGCGTACAAAGTCTGTCTGGCGATATTGCTGTTCGATCGCGGCATTTCCGGCAAGATCGCGGGCCAGGAAATCCGGTCGCTGCGCGCTGCGCTGCCCGAGGATCTGCCGCTGGTGGTCAGCGGCCGCGCGGTCAATCTGCTGGCCAAGCCGATCGCCGATGTGCGAACGGCCGCCGATTTCAGTTCGGTGATGGTCGCGATGCGTGAGCTGGGCGCAGTCGGCGGGGTAGCGCAAGTTCCGCAGCGCGCCTGACGCGTTGATTCCGGTCCGGCCCGGCGTGCAATCGCGCCGGTGCCGATCGCCGCGCCCGGCTTGCCGGCGCGAGTCGGCCGGCTGAGCCGAGGCTCGTTCGCAAGCAGGCGTCGCTGGCCGAACGGGCGCTTAGCTTTCCTCGAAAAATGCCTTTAGTTTGCGCCGCTCGCGCTTGGTCGGTCGGCCAAGACGCGTTGGCGCCGCCGCCGCCGCGGCCTTGCGGCGAGCGACCTCCTCGGCCCGGGCGGCGATGCTCTCCGGCGCCTCCCGGTAGAGTCCCGCAGCATCAGCGGCATTGCCGCGCCGGTCCGAAAGCGCCGTCACCACGACGTTCCACACCAGTGCGTCTTTGCGCAGCACGACCCGTTCCCCGGTCGCGGCAACGCGCGAAGGCTTGATCCGTTGATCCTCGACGCGCACGTGTCCTGCCGCGATCGCCAGCGCCGCGAGGCTCCGCGTGCGGTAAAAGCGCGCCGCCCATAGCCACTTGTCGAAGCGGACGCGCGCCGGCGCGACCGGGTCACTCGCTGCCGGCCTCACGATCCATCCAGTCCGCCGTGGCCGTCGCGTCAGCATAGGCTTCGCTTCGCAGCGCCGTCGCCACCCGCCGGCGGTCCGCTTCATCCCTGTTCTGCGACAGCTTGAATTTGGCATCGACGCGCTCGATGTCGATGCGGAATGCGACGATCGCGCCGACCATCGCATCGAGCCGCGCGCCCTCGAGTTGCAGCCGCCACGGCGCAGGCCGGCTGCCCTCGAACCGCGCGACCATTTTCTGCAAGGTCGCCAGGGTCGCCGTGCGGTCGGCGACGATCTCGGCGCGACCGCGGACGTGGACGACCGCGTAGTTCCACGTCGGCACCTGTATCGCCGGCTGCGCATACCAGGACGGCGACACATACGCGTGCGGGCCGTGGAAAACAGCCAGCGACGCGCCGCTGCCGAAATGACTCCAATGCGGATTCGCGCGCGCCATGTGGCCGATCAGGCTGCCGTGCGGTGCTGGCTCGCTCTCGTGGAGCAGCGGCAGGTGGCTTATCTGCGGCTCGTCAGGCCCGGCGGTGATCAGCGTGGCGAACGGGTACTCTTCGAAGAGCCGCGCGATCGCCGCTTGATCATCGCTCGCAAACGCCGCCGGCCGGTACAGGCTCATCGCAGCGGCAACGTATAGATCGTCATCGGCAGTGCGGAATTCTTATCGAAGGTCGTGCCCGCGTCGATTCCCACCTTGGCGACGGCCTCGGCGGAGCGCAGTCGTCCGTACATGCTGTGCATCGCGCCGAGCGCGAATTCGCGCCCCGAGCCCACTGCCCAGAAGTGGTTGTACTCGAAGACCTCACGCATCGAGTAAACGCCGAAAATGCCGTTTGCATTGGCGATCAGCGCGGTGATCTGCGTCGACTCGTACGGATCGTCCTCCTCCTCCTTCGGATTGAGGAAGTGCTGCTCCTTGAGGATCGGGTGCAGCTTGCGGAAGGTTTCGAATATCGCGCGCCGCGTCGAAAAGTCGAGGTCTTCGTGTTTCGCCAGCAGGCTTTCGAACACCAGCTGGTGCGCGGCGCTGCCGCACAAGCCGATGTAGGTGCCGCGATGATGGACTATCTTTTCGTAGGCGCGGTCGAAATACGCAGACAGCCGCGTGTCGCCGAACGTGGTCAGCGAGTCGGCGGCGATGGCAATCTCCTTGTTCTTGCGGACGACGACGAGCGTGGTCATGACTGGATCGGATCGAAAGGCAAGCGCCGCGCCGCGGAAAGCGACCGCGCATGGCCCGATTATAACGCGGCGACCGTTGCGGCCCGGGCAGCGGTCGCCGAGCGCCGCTATCGAGCGAACGGCTGACTTGCCGCGTCCGCATCGGCCGGCAGCATCGCCACCGGAGGCAGCGCGCGCGCATCCCAGGCGCGGTGCGCCAAGCGCCAGAACGCTGCCACCGATGGCGGACGGTGCTCGGGAGCGCCTTGTCCGAGAAACCGCCATGCGCGCCACAAGGCCGGCAGCGGATCGTCGGGCAGCTGCGCCGCGCCGGTTTCCTTCGAAAGCTTTCGCCCGGACCGGTCGATGGCAACCGGATGATGCAGATAAGCCGGCGTCGCGAATCCGAGCTGACGCTGCAGCCAGATCTGCCGCGGCGTCGATGCGAGCAGATCGGCGCCGCGCACGACATCGGTGATTCCCTGAAGTGCATCATCGACGACGACGGCGAGCTGGTAGGCGAACAAGCCGTCGGAGCGCTTGACGACGAAATCGCCGACATCGCGATCGAGACGTTGCTGCTGTCTGCCCTGGAGGCGATCGGTGAACGCGATCGGCGCGTCGTCGACCGCGACCCGCCACGCGCGTCCCTCGCCGCCCGCAACGGCGCCGTGCCGGCAGGTGCCCGGATAGATGCGTTCGCCGCTCGGTGCGGGTGGCGCCGCTTCAAGCTGGCGCCGCGTGCAGGCGCAGACAAACAGCAGACCTCGCTCGCGCAAACGGTCGAGCGCCTGTTGGTAGATCGCGCCGCGCTCGCTTTGCTTCAGCACCGGGCCGTCCCAGACGAAGCCGTACGCCGATAGCGTGGCCGCGATAGCCTCCGCCGCACCGGCGCGTCGGCGCGGCGAGTCGACGTCCTCTATGCGCAGCAACCATTCGCCGCCTTGCGCGCGCGCATCGCAGTAACTCGCGAGCGCGGCGATCAGCGAGCCGAAGTGGAGCGGGCCGGTCGGTGACGGTGCGAATCGGCCGCGATAGCGCGGCGAGCTCACTTGACGGCGCTGGTGCCGACGGCCGCGGGCGATGACGCAGCGCTTTCCTTCGGCGGGTCCCAGCGCCACTTGGAGAGCATCAGTCCGATCACGCGCTCCGGATATTCGGCCTGGCCGAGGCTGCCGTTGTAGCGTCCGAGTGCGCGGAAATAATCGCCGTTCTCGCGATCCAGGTAATAGCGCAGGATCGTACAGCCGTAGCGCAGGTTGGTGCGCAGCGTGAACAGATCGTGATCCGGGCTGCCGATCTTGGTGACCCAGAACGGCATCACTTGCATGTAGCCGCGTGCCTGCGCACTCGAAACCGCGTACTTGCGAAAGTTGCTCTCGTGCTCGATCAGGCCCAGGACAAGCTGTGGATCGAGGCCTGCGCGCGTGGCCTCGTACTGCACGGTAATCAGGAAGTCGCGCCGCGTCGGCCAGTCCGGCATTTTCTTCACCAGCCTGGATGCCATGTCGGCCAGCCAGGCCCGTCCTTCGCTTTCGGTGGCGAACACCAGGCGCGGTGCCGGGTAGTCGCTGACCGAACGGTGCAGCGAGTTCTGCACGTTGGCTGCCAGCGCTTCCTCGACCTGCGCTCCCGCTCGCGCGCCCGCGGGAGCGAGCAGGAGCGCGGCAAGGACGACGGCGGCGCGGATCGAGCGCACGGTCAGCGGCGAAGCTTCGATTGCAGCAGCGCGGCGGCGTCGGCGAGCGGCACTGCCGTCGCCTCGGTGTCGCGACGAGCCTGATACTCGACCTTGCCGTCCTTCAGGCCGCGATCGCCGACGGTGACGCGGTGCGGAATGCCGATCAGCTCGAGATCGGCGAACATCACGCCCGGCCGCTCGCCGCGATCGTCGAGCAGCACCTCGATGCCGGCCGATTCGAGCTCGTCGTGCAACCGATCGGCGGCGGCGCGCACCGCCTCGCTGCGGTCGTATCCTATAGGCGCGATGGCGATAGTGAACGGGGCGAGCGGTTCGGGCCAGATGATGCCCTTGTCGTCGCAATTCTGCTCGATGGCGGCGGCAACGACGCGAGTGATGCCGATGCCGTAACAGCCCATCTGCATCGGCTGCGGCTGACCCGCGGCGTCGAGAAAGGTCGCGCCCATCGCCACCGAATATACGGTTCCCAGCGCAAAGACGTGGCCGACCTCGATACCGCGCGCGATCGCAAGATCGCCGTTGCCGTCGGGCGACGGATCGCCGGCGACCACTTTGCGGATATCGGCGACTCTATCCGGCTCGCGGCAATCGCGTCCGAAGTTGACGCCGCGCAGGTGATAGTCGGTTTCGTTGGCGCCGCAGACGAAATCGCTCATCACGGCGACGGTCCTGTCGGCGATCAGCGGCATGTCGGCAGCGACTCCGACCGGCCCGAGATAGCCGGGGGCGCAGCCCGTGGCGGCGGTGATCTCCGCGTCGCTGGCCCAGCGAAATCCTTCGAGCCCGTCGAGTTTTCCAACCTTGACCTCGTTGAGGGTGTGGTCCCCGCGCAGTAAAAGCATATGGACCCGGCCGCCAGCGTGCAGCATGATGCACTTGACTGTGCGGCCCAGCGGCAGATGCAATAACGCGGCGACGTCCTCGCAGGTGGACATGCCCGGTGTCGGCACTCTCTGCATCGGCTCGGCCGGCGCCGCGCGATGCGCGTGCGGCGCGACCGCCTCGGCTAGCTCGACATTGGCCGCGTAATCGGAACCCGGGCACCAGGCGATTGCGTCCTCGCCCGAATCGGCCAGCACCTGGAACTCGTCCGATGCGCTGCCGCCGATCTGGCCGGTGTCGGCGGCGACCGCGCGGAATTCGAGCCCGAGCCGAGTGAAGATCCTGGCGTACGCGTCGTACATCAGCCGGTACGACTTCAGCATGCCGGCGTTGTCGACATCGAACGAGTACGCATCCTTCATGATGAATTCGCGCGATCTCATCACCCCGAAGCGCGGACGCACCTCGTCGCGGAACTTGGTCTGGATGTGGTAGAGGTTCACCGGCAGCTGCCGGTAGCTCTTCAGATCCTTGCGCGCGATGTCGGTGATCACTTCCTCGGACGTCGGCTGGAGAATGAAATCGCGCTGGTGACGGTCCTTCAAACGCAGCAGCTCGGGACCATACCTGTCCCAGCGTCCCGATTCCTGCCACAGCTCGGCCGGCTGGACGACCGGCATCAGGAGCTCGACAGCGCCGGCCCGATTCATTTCTTCGCGGACGACGGCTTCGACCTTGCGCAGCACGCGCAATCCGAGCGGCATCCAGGTGTATATCCCGGCGGAAAGCCGCTTGATCATTCCGGCGCGCAGCATCAGGCGATGGCTGGCGAGCTCGGCTTCCGCGGGAGCTTCCTTGAGCGTCGAAAGAAAAAAACTCGATACGTGCATCGGCTGCCCGGTTTTCGGCAAACCATGCATTTTACGTGAAAGGCGCGATCCCTTCGCGCCGGGGCCGGCAATGCAGCGGCGGCCCCCTCGGCATCAGCGCACGACGATGACCGGGATCTTCGAGTGGGTCAGCACCTTTTGCGTCTCGCTGCCGAGCAGCATCGCCGAGACGCCGCGGCGACCGTGCGATGCCATCACCACCACATCGCAGCGATGCTTGCGGGCGGCGGCGAGAATTGCGCGCCACGGCGTCGAATTGATCGTATGCACGGCATTGAACGCAACCCGCGCCGACTTCGCCTTGGCCGCGACCGCGCCGAGGATCCTGTCGGCCTCGTCCTTGCAGAGCGCCGCGTACTCGCGACGCGTCATCGGTTCGACGATCGCACCCTCGGCGTACACGGGTAGGGGGTAATCGGGCGAAGCATAGAAGGCGGTGAGCCCGGCGCCGAGCGCCTTGGCCAGCTCGATGGCATGGGTGATGGCCTTGCCGGAAAGCCGCGTGCCGTCGGTCGCGACAAGAATGTTCTTGTACATTGTGGGGCCTCCTGTCGAAAATGCGCCCCGCGTGCAGGTAGGTTGCGGTAGCGCGCTCATGATTATGCGCCGGGGCCACCGGGCTTGGATGCGCCATATCCGCATGCGACAATCGACGGTCATGGAAATCGACGACCCTCGGTTGTTTACAGCGCATGCCGAAGCATCGCAGAGCCCGCTGTTCGAAATGGCCGAGGCGAGCCTGGCCGCCTCTAGCATCACGCGCGCTGACGAAATCGATCGTGCGCTGGTCATGGCGCTGGCGCAGCGACTGATCGCCGGTGAAGGATCGTTCGTCGCCGATCTGCTCGCTGCGGCTCCCTCCGCGCCCGTTGTGAGGCATCTGTGGCGCCGCTTGAGCGATGCGTGGCGCGAAGCGTCGCGCGGTGACGAGGAGAAAAGCCTGACCGCGACGCTGTTCGCGATCCCGCTGGTGCTGGTCGCGGCGGGCAAGGATGGCGACGGCGAGATCGCCGGCGTCCTGGTCGACGCCGCTCGCATCGCGGCGATTCTACGCGAGCATCGGGCGCTCGGCGGCAGCGAGACATTCGCCCTCGCCTCACCGCTGGTCACGTCCGATGCATTCGACTTGGCGCGCCTGCCGCAGCTCCTCGCCTGGCAACGGCAGGCTGCCGACGGTGGCGTCGATCATCTCGATCTGCATCCGACGCCGATTGCGACCAAGGTCGGGCAGGAAGGCGTGCACTTGCGCTTTCTCGCCGGCGTCGCACTGGCCGCACCGCAGGCCGATCTGCTGCGCGAAACCGAAAGCGCTGCCGGTGCGATGGCGCTCGCGCAGGAACTGGCGCACCAGCTTGCCGGCCCCGGCTATTCGGTGCTCGCGCTGCCTCGCGCACCACAGTCGCCTCTGGCTGCGCTGCAGCAGGGGCGCGCAGCGCAGCGCGACATCGGGGCGCAGCTTTTCGCGAGCAACGCGATTCGCCGACTGCGCGCCAGCGTCGGCGAGCCGTCGGCGGTGATCAGTGCGCACCGCTGCGTCGGCGCGCCGGGCGGCGGCGAATTGCGCCTGTCGCTGTCCAGCCCGTTCGATCCGAGACGGGCCGAAGGCTTTCGCTGTCCGTTGTTTGCCGGCGATCGCGCCGTCGACGTGGCGAGAATGCTCGCCGACCTGATGCGTGATTGCCGCGTCACCGACGTGCAGGCGCTCCCCGGGGTGCACGCCGATCGCGATTCGGCGACCGGTCTGACCCTGCTGTTCAAGGCCGACGCTGTCGCCGCGGCGCGTCAGTCGGTCGTGCATTGATCAGCGATGCGCAAGCTCCACGGCAATACTGATCCGGCAGAGCGCTGCCACATCACGCTGGCGGAGGCGGCGCCGCTGCTGCCGGCACCGGACGGCAAGCGCTCCGTGGCGCTGTTCGAGCACGGGACATTGCAGGTGAAGCTCTACGCGCCGCGCGGAGTCGACCCGCAGTCGCCGCACACGCGCGATGAAATCTATGTCATTGCGCGCGGCACCGGATGGTTCGTCAATGGCGAGGCTCGTCATCGCTTCGCGCCCGACGACGTGATGTTTGTGCCGGCGGGCATCGTGCATCGTTTCGAGGAATTTTCGAACGACTTCGCGGTGTGGGTGTTCTTCTACGGCCCCGAAGGCGGGGAGCTTCAGGAACCTGAGCGCGCTTAGAGCGTCGGCGCCGGTGCGGTTTCCGGCTACCGGCGCCTGATTTTGCCGATGCCGCTGATTTCCTGCTCGAGCCGTGGATTGCCGGTGTATTCGACCAGTCCCGCGCCCGAGATGTCCGCCTTGAGCAGCGTCTTGGCGTTGACGATCGCCTTGCCCGCACCGCTGACCTGGACCGCGACGTTGTCGCTGATGAGGTCGACGGCCAGATACGATCCGGCGCCCGACAGGTCGATGCTCTGCTCGGCCACCTTGCCGGCGATCTCGGCCTTGATCGCGCCCGCACCGTCCAGACGCAGCCTGGTTGCCTGCAAGTCGCCAATCTTGAGCTTGCAGGCGCCGGCGAAATCGAGTCGCAGCTCGTTGGCCTTCAGGGTGTCGGCGACGATGTTGACCGCGCCGGCCGCCTCGATGCGCTCGATCTGGATCAGGTCGATCGCGATCCGCGGCGTGCGCGTGGCGCTGCCCCCGGGCGTCCATTGCCACCAGTGGCTTTGTCCGCCCAGGCTGATACGCAGCGTTCGGCCGCGCACCTCGGTGAGAATCTGCTTAAGGCCTTGTGCCGTTGCCTCCAGCGTAAGGGCCTCGGTCGTCCCTTGCCGCAGCGTGATATCGGCTTGCCCTTCGACTTCGATCCGCGAAAAGCCGCTTACGGCCCGCGTTTCCCGGACGACGTCAGCGGCGTAGCCGCCAGTCGCGGCGAGCGTCGTCCAGACAGTGGCAACAGCGATCAGCAGGTTTTTCACGCGACTTCCCAATGGCGGCAATACCGCTTGGATGTGCTGGCCGGCGACGGCGGATTCATGATTTTCGCTGGCGGCCCGTCAAATCGGCTTGAAATCCGCCCGATAGCGGCGGGCGTTGTCGACATAATGATCGGCGATCGCGCGGATCCCGGCGACCTCGCCGTCATCGAGCGTGCGCATCACCCTGCCCGGCGAGCCCAGCACCAGCGAGCGGTCGGGAATCGTCTTGCCCTCGGCGATCAGCGTATTGGCGCCGATCAGGCAGTCGCGGCCTATCCGGGCGCCGTTGAGGATCACCGCCTTGATGCCGATCAGCGAGCCATCGCCGATCGTGCACCCGTGCAGCATCACCAGGTGGCCGACCGAAACCGACGAGCCCAGGGTCAGGGGCACGCCGGCGTCGGTGTGCAGCACCGACCCGTCCTGGACATTCGACCGCGCTCCGATCGTGATCGTGTCGTTGTCGCCGCGGATGACGACGTTGAACCAGATGGACGACTCGCTCTCGAGCACGACGTCGCCGATGATGGTGGCGTTCGGCGCGACATAATGTCCGCTTCCGATCAGCTGTACCTTGCGGGAACCGAGGGCGTAGAGCATCGAAGCGGACGTGGGAGCGACGCGGCAATGATACGGCAAGCCTTGAGCTCCCGCCGGCCGCTATAATTGCTCTCCCTACGCAGCGTACCTCAGTGTCCTTCGCCGATGAACCTCGACCGCGTGCGCGCCGGCAACGACGTCCCGAACGATTGCAACGTGATCATCGAAATCCCGATGCATGGTGATCCGATCAAGTACGAAGTCGACAAGGAGACCGGCGCGGTGTTCGTCGATCGTTTCATGTCGACGGCGATGCATTACCCGTGCAACTACGGCTACATCCCGAACACGTTGTCCGACGATGGCGATCCGTCCGACGTGCTGGTGCTGTCGCCGGTGCCGCTGATCACCGGCGTGGTCGTGCGCTGCCGTCCGATCGGCATGCTCAAGATGGACGACGAAGCCGGCGGTGACGCCAAGGTCCTGGCTGTGCCGATCGATAAGCTGTCGGAACTCTATCGGGCGATCCATTCGCCGGCCGACCTTCCCGAAATCAGTACCCGCCAGATCGCCCATTTCTTCGAGCACTACAAGGATCTGGAGCCCGGCAAATGGGTGCGTGTCTCGACTTGGGTCGGCGCTGACGAAGCCAAGGCGGAGATCATGGCCAGCGTCGCGCGTTACCAGGCCGCCCAGCCGAAGCCGCGTTTCTAGACCAAGCTCCGCGGATCCGCGCTCAGCGCCCGGCTGAGGGGTCTGCCGCACCGGCGCGCCCCCCCATGCGGTCAGTGCGCACCAGCCGCGTTCCCGCCAAGCGGTCGTGGAGGAATCGGCGGTCCCGATCAACCCACGCCCAGGCGTAGTTGACCGCCAGCAAGCCGAGAGCCCAGCGACGATGGCCGTAGGGTCGCAGGGCGAGATACCCGGCGATCGCGCAGGCGGGACCGATCCAGCCGGCAACATACCGCAAGGCGGCGCGCTCCAGGCTCACCTCGGCGCCGGCAGTCGTCACGAGGGCAAGACCCCAGGTACGCATAGGCAGCGTGCGCCTGCCGCCGCTCCAGAGGCAGATGCAATAGGCGCCGAAGACAGCGAACAGGCAGGCGAAAAGGACGGCACGCGCGCCCGGGCCAGGCAGGACCAGCGTTTCGCCAGCATGGGCCGCGTCAGTGCCCAGCAACGGCAGCAGGATCAAGCCGATCGCCACCGCCAGGGCGCCGAGCAGCAGGATTTCGTACAGGCTGGCGGCGAGTCGCCGCGCGATGCCGGCCTGCGGCGGATCGACCGGCCCCGGTCCGCCTCCGAGGCTCACCGTCGACTTATCGGTTGGCTGCCGGTGCCGGTGCGGCCGGCGGGGCCGCTGGGGCAGGAGCGGGAGCGGAAGGGGGAGCAGGAGCAGGAGTGGGCGCAGGCGCCTTCGGCTTGCCGGCGGCTGAGGCGTTTTCGCCCTTGCGCGCGAGCTCGCGCCGCTTTTCCGGGGGCAGCTGCTGGTACTCCTGCCATTTTTCCCGGACCGCCCGCCGCTCCTCCGGCGGCAGCTGTTTCAGCGACTTGTACTGCTCCCTTGCTATTCGCCGCTGTTCCGGCGTCAGGCTGGCCCAGGCGCCCATCTGCTGCTGGACCCGCTCCTGCTGCGCCGGGGGCATTTTCGGGTAACGCTGCGCGATACCCAGCCATTTCTGCTTGCGCTGCGAATCCAGCTGGTCCCACTGCGAGGCAAGCGGCGCGAGCGCCGCCTTATTCGCTGGCGAAAGCTCGGCCCAGGTCGGGGAATGGGCGGTGACCGGCGCCCTGTCGGCCATAGCCGACGCGCCGTAGCAGGCTGCCGCGAGCAGCGCGGCGGCCACCAGGGCGGATCGCGATGTCAGTTGTCGGCGCCGTATTTCAACCAAGCCGGGAATCCGCGGTCAAGATACGCTTCGATCGGCAAGTCCGAGGTCAGGATGGCCGCGTCGGTTTCCTCGATGTCCCGTACTTGCTGGACGGATTGCCAGTATTGGAAGTAAAGCGCTGCGCCGACGATCAGCAGGACCCCGATCCAGACCCGTGCATCAGTCAGGATATTCCGCTTGCCCGAGCTTGCGGCAGGACCTCCGGCGCCCGCCAGCGCGAGCTCGGCCGCATGCTCGGGCTCGGCCAGGGCGGCCAGAGCTTCCCGCCGGGCTACTTGCAGGCGATAAGCCGTGCCGGACTTGAGCTCCGCCGAGCCGCGGTCGAGATAAGCCGTTATTTTTTTTGCGATTTCGCGTTCGTCGTTCATAGGGAAACACCTTTGGCCTTGAGCGTCTCCGCCAGCGCCCGGACCGCCCGGGAGCAGTGCGTCTTCACACTGCCTTCCGAGCAGCCCATCGCCGCGGCAGCCTCGGCCACATCCAACTCTTCCCAGTAACGCAGCAGAAAGGCTTGTCGTTGACGCGCGGGAAGCCGAGAAACAGCCTGCTCGATCAGACCGACGACTTCTGCCTGCTCGACTTGGCTGGCGGGGTCGGCAGCGATATTGGAGTCCGACTTCGCCGCCATGGTTTCCAATGGATCGTAATCGTCGTCCTTTTCATCTTTCTGTCCGAACGCTGACAGCAGCGTCGTCCAGGTCGAGCGGACTTTTTGCCGGCGGAAGTGGTCGTTTATCGTGTTTTGCAGGATGCGCTGGAACAGCATCGGCAGCTCGGCCGATGGCTTGGCCGAGTACTTTTCGGTCAGTTTGAGCATTGCATCCTGAACGACGTCCAGCGCAACGTCCTCGTCCTTGACCGCAAACATCGCCTGTTTGAATGCTCGACGCTGCACTTCGGCGAGAAACGTCGAGATTTCCTGGTAGGAGGCCAGTTCAGTCTTCCGGGCACGCTGACATCGTTGGATTATAAGCACACCGCCGCCCCGGAATACCGGGCGATAGCGCCGAAAGCGTTGACGAAAACCGGGTGAGCCTTTACTGTTTGGGACGTCGGCCGGGGTTTCGGCCGATAAGAGCACTGCAAATCGGCTGTTCGTGTTCCGTCCGGCGGCGCCACAAGTGCCTCCGGCTACCCTTCGGATCGCGGACAGCTTTGATCTGATCGCGGCTTTCTACCCGATCCAAGCCTTGGTCGGACGCGGCTACCCGTTTCGCGTCCACGCAGTTTCCGACGGTCCGGCAGTATCGGCGGACCGGATGATGGCTACATAGCTCTGCTGAGCGAAGCTAGAGGCATGTCATGCAACTGACGGGTGCAGAAATCGTCATCCGCTGCCTGCAGGAAGAGGACGTCGAGTACGTCTTCGGCTATCCGGGCGGCGCGGTCCTCAATATCTACGACGAGCTTTTCAAGCAGGACAAGGTCAAGCACGTCCTGGTGCGCCACGAGCAGGGCGCGGTCCACGCCGCCGACGGCTATTCGCGCTCATCGCACAAGGTCGGCGTCGCGCTGGTGACCTCGGGCCCGGGCGTCACCAACGCGGTCACCGGCATTGCCACCGCGTACATGGACTCGATCCCGCTGGTGATGCTGACCGGCCAGGTGCCGACACACGCCATCGGCCAGGACGCCTTCCAGGAATGCGACACCGTCGGCATCACGCGGCCCTGCGTCAAGCACAACTTCCTGGTCAAGGACGTCAAGGATCTCGCGCTGACGATCAAAAAGGCCTTTTACCTGGCGGCGACCGGCCGTCCCGGGCCGGTGCTGGTCGACATCCCGAAGGACGTCACTCAGGCGAAGGCCGACTTCAGCTACCCGAAGACGGTGTCGCTGCGCTCGTACAACCCGGTGACGCGGGGCCACACCGGACAGATCAAGAAGGCGGTTCAGCTGCTGCTCGAAGCCAAGCGGCCGATGGTGTACGCGGGCGGCGGCGTCGTTTTGAACAATGCGGCGCCGCAATTGACGCGGCTGACGCGTCTGCTGGGCTTTCCGTGCACGACGACGCTGATGGGGCTGGGCGGCTTCCCGGGAACCGACCCGCAATTCACCGGGCTGCCGGGAATGCACGGCACCTACGAAACCAACATGGCCATGCAGAACTGCGACGTGCTGATTGCGATCGGCGCGCGGTTCGACGACCGGGTGATCGGCAATCCGGAGCACTTCTATCGCGCGGATCGCAAGATCATTCACATCGACATCGACCCGTCGTCGATTTCGAAGCGGGTCAAGGTCGACGTTCCGATCGTCGGCTATGTGGCCGACGTGCTCGACGAGATGATCAAGCTGATCGAATCGTCGAACCAGCGACCGGACGCTGCGGCGCTCAAGTCGTGGTGGGCCGAGATCAAGGAGTGGCAACGCAAGGACTGCCTCAATTACGACCGCAAGAGCGCGCTGATCAAGCCGCAATTCGTAATCGAGAAGCTCTACGAACTCACCGGCGGCGACGCCTTCGTCACGTCCGACGTCGGTCAGCACCAGATGTGGGTCGCGCAGTACTACAAGTTCGACAAGCCGCGGCGCTGGATCAATTCGGGCGGGCTCGGCACGATGGGATTCGGCCTGCCGGCGGCGATGGGCGTACAGCTGGTCAATCCCGGCGCGACGGTCGCCTGCGTCACCGGCGAAGCGTCGATCCAGATGTGCATCCAGGAATTATCGACCTGCAAGCAATACCATCTGCCGATCAAGATCGTGAACCTCAATAACCGCTACATGGGCATGGTGCGGCAGTGGCAGCAGTTCTTCTACGGCAACCGGTACGCCGAGTCGTACATGGACGCACTGCCCGACTTCGTAAGGCTGGCCGAGGCGTATGGGCACACCGGGATCAAGGTCGAAAAACCGGGCGATGTCGAAAGCGCGCTGAAAGAAGCGTTCAAGCAGAAGGAGCGCCTGGTCTTCCTCGACTTCATCACCGATCAGACCGAGAACGTCTTTCCGATGGTCCCCGGCGGCAAGGGCCTGACCGAGATGATCCTCGCCGAGGAACTGTGAGGACAT
>Ga0207693_10000070_pt1 | contig 90057 bp, 74 predicted proteins | sample LARL81metaG_FD_184347 | JGI IMG/M metagenome (GOLD analysis project Ga0207693, IMG submission 184347) | Corn, switchgrass and miscanthus rhizosphere microbial communities from Kellogg Biological Station, Michigan, USA - LAR L8-1 metaG... | ecosystem: Host-associated > Plants > Roots >...
AACCGCCTGTCGATCACGCCGGTCGATCCCCGGGAATGGACGATCATCACCGACAAGCTGATGAAAGCGTAGCGTGGACTGGACGCTGGTCCCGATCTTTCTCGCGATCGGCGGCGTCGTCGGATTCATCGCCGGTTTGCTGGGCATCGGCGGAGGGATGACGATGATCCCGCTGCTTACGCTGATTTTCAGCTACCAGCACTTTCCGCCCGAGCACATCCTGCATATTGCGGTGGCGACATCGTTGGCGACGATCGTGTTCACCTCGATTTCCAGCGTGCGGGCGCACCACGCGCACGATGCCGTGGTGTGGCCGATATTCTGGAAACTCGGACCGGGCATCCTGGTGGGATCCTTGCTAGGCCCCCAGCTTGTCAGCGGTCTCTCGACGGCAGCCTTGTCGGGCGTATTTGCGGCGTTCACGGCCTTCACCGCGACGCGCCTGCTGATCAATCTCAAGCCCAAGCGCATGCGAAACCTCCCGGGACCGATGGGCATGTTCGCGGTTGGCAGTGGGCTGGGTGCGCTGTCGACCATGGTCGGCGCGGGCGGCGCGTTCATCTCGGTGCCTTTCATGACCGCGTGCAATGTGCGCATCCATAATGCGGTCGCGACTTCGGCCGCGCTCGGCCTGCCGATCGCGGCGGCGGGCACCGTCGGCTATCTGATTGCCGGATTGCGGCAGCCCGATCTGCCGCCATACACGGTCGGCTATCTCAACTTGCCGGCGCTCTTCTCGATCGCCAGCGCGAGCATGCTGGCCGCTCCGGCGGGCGCGCGAATGGCGCATCGCTGGCCGGTTGCGCGTCTGCGCCGCGCGTTTGCCGCGTTGCTCTACGTCGTTGCCTCTTTTTTTCTATGGAAGGTCTTTGCCCACTGAGCCTCTCATCTCCGGCACGGAAACCTTTGGCCCGTGGCATCCGGGAATCGAGTCGGAGATTCCCGCGCATCTGCTGCATCTGTCCACGATCTTTCGTCCGGAAAATGTCTTTACCAGCGTTGCGCATGCCGCGGAGCTGCACGATCTCACCGGCCTCGACGCGAACGATCTGGTGGCATTCCGGCCCCGGCGCCTGGCGCTGCACGAAGTCCTGGTTCGGGTCACCGCCGATCTGTCGGTGCCGGACGGCTCGAAGATCGAGGATCTCGGCATCAATTTCCGCAAGATCACGCGCACGATCCTGGCTGGGTACGTAGAGCCTCGAAGCGCGGCGATCGAGGCGACCTACGATGCGCTGCGCCATCGGCTCCGCGGGCTTATAGATTCAGAGCTGTCGTCGTTGTATCCGTCGCCCGCGGCGGAGCCGATGGCGCCACCCGGGCGCGAGCCCAGCCTGCTCGCGATCTTCAAATCGCGCATGACACGCAAAGAGTCGCCGCTATCCGCTGAAGCCGGGATACGGCAGGCATTGCTCGACTGGGAAAGCCGCGCTCACATTGCCGTCGATGCATGGCACAAGGCAGCGTACCGCGCACTGATCAAGGTCGTGTCGGCGCTGCTGATCCGGCACGGCGAGCTATGGGGAAGCCGCGAGCTCGTCGCAGCGATCGCTACCGACATCGCCTGCAACGACGTCGGCGCCGACGAGATCGGCCGGCTGCTTGCCCCATGGCTGATCGATGCTGCCGGCAGCGAAGGCTACACGCTGCTGCCGCGGCAGGAGCAACCATTCGTGATGAACACCAAGGGTGCCTCGGCATCGGGCAAGAGCACGCTGCGGCCGCTGCAGAAGAAGCTCGCCGGCGATATCGGCGTCAACTGGAGCGACTTCGCACTGATCAGCCCCGACATATGGCGAAAGCAATTGCTCGACTACGGCACGCTGGGGACAGCCTACCGGTACGGCGGTTCGTTCACGGCGGAGGAATTGCAGATCGTCGACCAGAAGCTCGATCGCTACATGGCGCGCAAGGCCGAGCAGGGGGGTATGTCGCACCTGCTGATCGACCGGTTTCGGTTCGACAGCTTCGCTCCCGATTCCGACGAGGCGGGCAGCAACCTGCTGACCCGATTCGGCCGGGTCGTTTATCTCTTCTTCATGGTCACTTCGCCCGAATCGCTGGTCGAACGCGCGTGGAAGCGCGGGCTCGACGTCGGCAGGTACAAGGCGGTCGACGATACGCTGGCCCACGCGGTCGAGGCCTACTCGGGTATGCCGCAGCTGTTTTTTACCTGGATCCAGCGCACCGACAAGCAGGTGCACTTCGAATTTCTCGACAACAGCGTGCGGCTCGGAGAACGGCCGCGGACGATCGCCTTTGGCTGGAACGACACGTTGAACCTGCTCGACGTCAAATGCCTGCTCGATGTCGAGCGCTATCGCAGGGTCGATATCAATGCGACCGCTCCGGAATTTCTGTATCGCGATCGGAGCATGCTTCTGCCGGAGCACAACACCGGTTTTCTGCGGCAGTGCGTCGACCGGTTCCGGGAAATCAATGTTGCCGCGCAGGCCACCGGACGCATCTATGTTCGTCTGGTCGACGGCAAGCCGGTGTGGGTCGATCGCGGAATGCTGGCGCAGGCGGGCGCGGACCCGGATACGCGCGCAGGATTGCGCGCCATTGCACCGTCGATATTCGACGTCGAGTTGCCGCAACCCGATCGACCGATGCTTCTGCAACAGATGATCGGTGACGGCCGCATCCCTACGCTCGGCCGCTGGGGCAGCGCGGACTCGAGCTGACGCGCCGCCAGAATGAAACGGGCGCGCGCCCCGGAGGAGAACGCGCGCCCGCGCCGAGCCAAAGGCTCGGCGTAAGCCTAGAACCTGTAGGCGACGCCGACCGAGACTCCCTCCACCCTGCCACCGGAGAAGCAGTGCGGGCCGGTATTGGTCACGCCTCCGGTGGTCGGATCGAACGCGGCGAGCGGGGTCGAATCGTGACAGTCGGTCGTCACGCCATGACCTCCTGCACCGAGGTCGTAATGCGCATCCGGGCCATTGACGGTCATCGCCCAATCGGCATAGACGGTCGTGTTCTTGTCGATCATGTGCCGCCAGGCCAGCGAATACAGGTTGGCGGAATTGTCGAACGTCGTCTGGTCGTCGGGCGTGTTGTGTACGCCGAGGAAACCCTTCGACTTGCCCGCGTGTCCCCATCCGAAGCTGACGCTGTCCTTCTCGGTGAGCACTTGAGTCAGCGCCAGCCAGGTCGCGTTGTCGCGCGAGCGCTCATTCTGGGACTCCAGGTCCGATGGCAGCTTTCGCTTGGTTTTTTCCCAAAGCGCGCTCACCGTGGTCCTGGTCGCGAAGGTGTATTGCCCGCCCACCTTGAAAGCGCTTTCGTCGCCGACGTCCCTGGGGTCGAGATTGGCGAGGTCGCTGGTGCGGTTGACGTTCCTGTGCATTTCGTACGCCGCGGTCAGGTACAGCTTATCAATCGCATAGGCAGCACTCAGGCTATAGAGGTCGCCAAAGGAGCCGTCGTTGCAAGTCGGGGGCAGCGCACCGCTTCCGGGTATATTCCCGCCTGCGCAGTCCGGCTCGGACGAAGGCACGATGCTGCTGGTGTCGTCGCGGTTCTGGCCCGGCGAGTACATCGCCTTGAACGAGGCGCCACCCCAGTTCGCCGACTCGTACCAGATCGCGTGCGCCGCGCGCAAACCGAATTCGACCCGGTTGTCGCCGCCGGTATTGCCGATCATGACCCGATAATCCCCAAGCATTCCGGAGAACGGATTCAGGCGATCGGTCGACGTCTTGTACGGCGTCTCGTTCTTCCCGATCATGACCGCGCCCCAATCCTTGCCGGCGAAACCGATAAAGCTGTTTCGCGAAAACAGCGCCCCGTTGACCGTGTCGCTGGTGTTCGAAGTCGTTTCTTTGGTGCCAGGCGTCGCGGAAATATCGATGCCCGCTTCCAGTTGCCAGATCAGATTGAAGTCAGGCTGCAGGGGGTGCGTCCCCTTGACGCCCAGATAAGACAGGTTGGTCGCGATCGCAGGCTGCCAACCCATTTTGCCGACGGGCATGCCTCCGTTGTCTCCGTAGTCGCTCTTCAGGCCCTTGGTCGTCTCGTCGATCGAAACGTCGAGGTTTCCGTAGAATTGAACTTCGCCGCCACCTGGAACGAGAAAGGTCGCTCCGGAATCCGGCTTCAAGCGCACGAACGGGCCGCCGGGCTTTAGCGCCTCCTCTTTGTCTTTTTTCTGTTCCTGTTGCATGTTGTAGAGCTGGGTTTTCACCTGATCCAACTGCTTCTGCAGCACTTCCATCTGCGCCTGAAGGTCGCTGACGACGTCGGCCCGCGCGGTTCCCGCGCCGAAAAGCGACAGCGAGCATGCGACAGCGAGGATTTTTTTTCCGTTCACGTGGTCTCTCCCTCCGAACGTTTGCGCGCACATGCGAAGTTCTCACGACGAGCCGTCGTAGCGCTCCGCAGCTGTTGGTGCTTCCAAGTCGAGAGGAGCGGCGGGCCCCCCTCTTGTCGTCGCCGCGATAGCCTTTTGACCAGCGTCGTTTGATCTTGGAAAAACGATCGTACGCGTGCAAACTGTCGCCGGGCTGATCAGTTGCTGACTGTTCGCTGACAGACCAGGCGTCGGTCTTTGCCGGTAACATTGGCGTGGACGCTTGTGTCGGAACAAATGATTGGAGAAACGATGCGCATACTTGTCGCTGAGGACGATGCCTTGCTCGCCGAAGGCCTCACGCGGTTATTGACCAAAGCCGGGCACGGCGTCGATCGCGTAAAGGACGGCAACGGTGCCGACAGCGCACTGCGTGCGACGCCGTACGAGCTTCTGGTTCTCGACATCGGTTTGCCCGACATCGACGGTTTCGAGGTACTGCGACGATTGCGGCAGCGCCGTTCGCAAACGAACGTTCTGGTCTTGACCGCGCGCGACGCGGTCGAGGATCGCGTGCGCGGACTCGACCTCGGCGCCGACGACTATCTGACCAAGCCTTTTTCGCTGACCGAATTCGAAGCTCGTGTCAGAGCGTTGCTGCGGCGAACCTCGCTCCCTTCGGGCCCGATCGTGATCGGTGGATTGTCTATCGATATCGAGGCCAAGCGGGTCACCGCTAACGGCATTGCGGTCGACCTCACCGTTCGGGAGTGGGGGCTGCTCGAGCTGTTCCTGACGCGCCCCGGAAGGGTCCTCAGCAAAGACTTCATCGGTCAGCAGCTGTTCAACTACGACGACCACCTGTCGATCAACACGATCGAGGTCTACGTTTCGCGCCTACGCGCAAAGATCGAGACAGCGGGAATGCACATACGCACTGTTCGCGGCTTTGGCTATCTGTGGGAGCAGCTCGATGCCTGACACCAGGCCCGGCGTGCGCAGCATTCGCCGCCGCCTGCTGTTTTTCCTGATCCCGTCGCTGCTGTTCCTGGTGCTCTGCGGCGGCGTCCTGACCTATGGCGTCGCACTGAGCGTAGCCACCTCAGCCTACGATCGCTCGCTGCTGGATCCCGTGCTGGACATGGCCGAGAACATTCGGATCGGCGCCGACGGTCCGCATCTCGATCTCTTGATGCAGGCGCAGCAAGCGCTGATGTACGACCATGTCGATTCGATGGTCTTCCAGATTCGCGACGCCGACGGAAGAGTCATTGCCGGCAGCGATGAGCTCGCGGCTGCCCCGACACTGCGGGGCGGCGAGACCAGGTTTTTCGACGGCGTCTATCGCAGCGAGCCGGTGCGAATTGCCGCGGTGCGCACCGACAGCGGATTCAGCGTCCAGGTGGGTGAAACGCTTTACAAGCGGAACCGCCTGATCTGGGAAATTCTTGCCGTCGAGCTGGTCCCGACTCTGCTCATCGCTTTCGCCGCCGTAGCCCTCGCCTGGACGGGGGTCAAGCACGGCGTAGCCCCGCTGGCGCGAATCCGCAGCGAGCTCCTGGGGCGCGGCCCGAACGATCTCCAGCCGCTTACGGAGACCGGCACCCCGGCGGAGATTGCTCCCGCCGTCAAGGCTTTCAACAAGCTGCTCGGACGGATGCGTGAGGCCAGCGCCGTTCAGCAGCGCTTCCTTGCTAACGCCGCGCATCAGCTGCGCACGCCGCTGGCTGGTCTTCAGATGCACTTGGAGCTATTGCTGCGGCGCGACCTGACTCCGGATGTGAGGGACGAGATCGAGGGCATGCACGTGGCAACAACGCGGGCAAGCCATCTTGCGACGCAGCTGCTGGCGCTCGCTCGGGCCGAGGCGGGCGGCGCCAGTGGGCGCGATGTCCAGTATTTCGACTTGCGCCAGATCGCCGACGCGGCGGCGCAGGAATGGGTCCCGCGCGCGATTGCGCGCAATATCGACCTCGGCTTTGTCCTCGAAAACGCGATTGTCTCGGGCAATCCTCTGTTGCTGTCCGAGTTGCTGAACAACCTGGTCGACAACGCCTTGCGTTATACGCCTTCCGGCGGCACGGTGACGGTTCGCTCGGGAACCGATGATGGCGGCCGTCCGTACCTGAGCGTCGAGGATAACGGTGTCGGCATCCCTGAAGATGCGCGCAGCAAGGTGTTCGAGCGCTTTTATCGAATCGAAGGAACGCCGGGAGACGGCTCCGGGCTCGGACTCGCGATCGTCAAGGAAGTGGCCGATCGTCACAATGGCTTCCTGACCGTCCAGTCCGGCGCGACGTCTGGGACGAGGATCGCCGTGACATTCGCAGCCCCGGCCGCCCCGCCCGCGCGGGACGCCGCGCCGAAGCGCCATTCAGTGATAACTGATGTAGGCTCTGACGCCGCGCCGCTGCACCCGTAAGCCGCCGATCACGATCGCGTCGCCGGGTAGCGCTCGCGCAACACGTTTTTCTCGACCTTGCCCATGGCGTTGCGCGGCAGCTCGTCGACCACATATACGCGCTTCGGGACCTTGAAGCCCGCCATTTCCTGCTTCAGCACGGCGACGATCTCCGCTTCGCGCAGGACATAGCCGGCCTTCGCGACGACGACCGCGGTCACCGCCTCGCCGAAATCCGGATCTGCGACGCCGATCACTGCAGACTCCGCAACGCCCGGCAGCGCGTCGATCCTTTCCTCGATTTCCTTCGGGTAGACATTGAGGCCGCCGGTGATGATCAGGTCCTTGGCGCGGCCGACGATTCGCAAGTAGCGGTCGGCGGCCATCTCGCCGACGTCGCCGGTCCGAAAGTAGCCGTCGTCGGTGAATTCCTCCCGGGTGCGGTCCGGCATCCGCCAGTAGCCGGCGAACACGTTCGGTCCTTTGACCTCGATATCGCCGACCTCGCCGGGCGCACAAGTCGCGCCGTCGGCACCCACGACGCGCACGCTGACGCCGGGCAAGGCCACGCCGACGCTGCCGCAGCGGCGCTCGCCGTCGAGCGGATTGGATGTATTCATTCCGGTTTCGGTCATGCCGTACCGCTCGACGATGGCGTGTCCGGTGCGCGCGGCAAAGTCGTTGAACGTTTCCGACAGCAGCGGCGCAGAACCGGAAATAAATACGCGAATCGTGCGGCAGGCCTCCGTGCCGAAAGACTGGTCGGCAAGCAGGCGCGAGTAATAGGTCGGGACGCCCATCATCACCGTCGCGTGCGGCAAGAGCCTTGCCACTTCCGCGGCGTCGAATCTAGGCAGCCACAGCATTCTGCCGGCCGACAGCAGCGCGCAGTGGCAGGCGACGAACAGGCCGTGCACGTGAAACAGCGGCAGGGCATGCAGTAACACATCGCCGCGCGTGAAGCCCCAGTGCTCGACCAGCGCCAGTGCGTTGGTGGCCAGGTTGCGATGCGTCAACATCGCTCCCTTCGAGCGGCCCGTCGTGCCCGAGGTGTAGAGCAGCGCCGCGAGATCGCCCGGGGCCGAGGTCACGGTCTCGAACTGCGCCGGGTGGTCGCGAGCTCGGTCGAGCAGGCTGCCTTCGCCGCCCGCAAGGGTCAGCACCGTCGCGCTGGTGCGCAGCGCGGCGATGTCGGCGGCGTCGGCGGGAGCGCACACGATGACGCGGGGTTCGGCATCGCCAAAGAAATAGGCGAGCTCGGCTTTGCGATACCCGGTGTTGAGCGGCAGGTACACCAGCCCGGCGCGCAGGCAGGCCAGGTAGACCGCCAGCACCTGCCAGCATTTGTCGGTCTGCACGGCGACGCGATCGCCGATGATGCAACCGGCGGCGAGCAACGCGTGGGCGATGCGCGCTGCGGCGGCGTCGAGGTCGTCGTAGTGGATGACCGGGCCGCCCGGAATCAACACGCAGGGCTGCTCAAGATGCTCGGCAAAATGGCTGCGCAGCAGCGCGTAAAGGTTGGCGTTCATGTTCAAGCGTGTTCGCGATGCCGTGCGCCGTGGCAAGCTTGCGGCGCGACGCGAAGCGGGGCGTTCCGACGCCGGCTATTCCACCGGTCGCTGCTCGGACAGCTTGTCCGGCTTGGCCGGAACGATGGCCTTGAGGACCCTGGAAATCAGCGGCCAGAAGAGCATGATCACCGCAAGCGTGGTGATGCTGCCCACCAGCCAGTTCGACCACATGATAGTCATGTCGCCCTGCGACATCAGCATCGCCTGGCGAAACGCGTTTTCGGCGTTGTTGCCGAGCACCAGCGCCAGCACCATCGGCGCCAGCGGATAGTTGAGCTTCTTGAACAGGTAGCCGATGACGCCGAAGCCGAGCATGAACCAGATGTCCTGCATCGCGTTATTGACCGTGTAGGCGCCGATCGCACAGATCGCGACGATCACCGGGGCGATGATCGAGAACGGAATGCGCAGGATGCCGGCGAACAGCGGCACAAGGCTCAGCACGACGATCAATCCGGCGACGTTGCCCAGGTACATGCTGGCGATCAGGCCCCAGACGAAGTCGGGTTTTTCGGCGAATAGCAGCGGGCCCGGCTGCAGGCCCCAGATCAAAAGGCCGCCGAGCAGCACCGCGGCGGTCGGCGAGCCCGGGATCCCGAGCGTGATCATCGGCAGCAGCGCGCTGGTTCCGGCGGCATGCGCGGCGGTCTCCGGCGCCACGACACCCTCGAGCACGCCGGTGCCGAACTTGTCGCCGTCCTTCGACATTTTCTTGGCCACGCCATAGCTCATGAACGACGCAGGCGTCGCACCGCCCGGCGTGATCCCCATCCAGCAGCCGATCGCGGTGCTGCGTATGAACGTCATCCAGTATCTGGGCAGCTTCTTCCACGTCTCGAGGACAACCTTCGGATTGATCTTGGCGGGTACGCCGTGAAACGCCAGCCCCTCCTCCATCGACAGCAGGATTTCGCCGATGCCGAAGAGCCCGATCACGGCAATCAGGAAGTCGAAGCCCTTCATCAGGCTCGGGAAGCCGAACGTCAGGCGCAGCTGCCCCGTCACGATGTCGATGCCGACGGCGGAGAGCGCAAACCCCAGCATCATCGAAACGATGATCTTCCAGGCCGATCCCTTGCCCATGCCGACGAAGCTGCAGAACGTCAGCAGATAAACCGAAAAGAACTCCGGCGGGCCGAACTGGAGCGCGAAGCGCGCGATCAGCGGCGCAAGAAAGGTGATCAGAAGCACGGCGACGAATGCGCCGATGAACGACGAGGTGAACGACGCCGTCAGTGCCTCGCCGGCGCGCCCCTTCTGCGCCAGCGGATAACCGTCGAAGGTAGTCGCGACCGACCAGGGCTCGCCGGGAATATTGAACAGGATCGAGGCGATCGCGCCGCCGAACAGGGCGCCCCAGTAAATGCACGACAACATGATGATCGCCGAGGTAGGCGGCATCGTGAATGTCAGCGGCAGCAGGATCGCGATGCCGTTGGCGGCGCCCAAGCCCGGCAGCACGCCGATGATCACGCCCAGAACGATGCCGAGGAACATCAGGCCGATATTGAACGGCGTGAGCACCACCGCGAACCCGTGAAACAGAAGATTCAGGTCAGACACGCGGTGCTCCCGAGTTGATTAAACGTGCCTGTCGCCGGCGTGATCGCATCGTTGGAATCGGCTCAGAAGCCGGTCCAGCCGGTCAGATTCCAGTATCCCTTGAACAACGGAACCTGGAACCACACTTCGAACATGAAGAAGAAAAGGACGCTGATCGCCACCGCCAGAGGCACGCTTTTCTTCCACGGATAGTCGCCGAGCAGGTTCATGAACAGCGCGATGTAGATCGCCGACGCAACGTAGATGCCTATCAGCTGGATGCCGAGGACGAACAGGCCCGCGGGAATCAGCACCTTCAGAACCTGCTTCAACTGTCCCCGCTCGACGAAGGTCGCCCGCCCGGCGGCACTCTTGCTGAGGATCGCCTGCAGCAGCGTGGCGGCGCTCGCGACGCAGATGAACAGGCTCACGTAGAACGGGAAAAAGCCCGACTGCGGCCCGTCATCGGCCCAGCGGAACCCGAGTTTGTAGCTGCTGTACAAGAACGTCGCGCCGAAACCCAGCAGGATCGCCGCGATGGCGATTTCCATCGTCCGCATCGAGACGATCGAGCGGCCGTCGTCCTGGCCGGTAGTGTCGTGCTTTGCCATCGTCAGTGCCTCGCGGCGTTGGATGTCAAACGCGACGGAGCTGCAGGCACTCTGGCGCGAACGGAAGGAGCACGGCTACGCCTGGTCCGGTCCGTGGTTCGCGTCAGAGCGACCCGCGCCCTCGAGCGCCGATCTATTGCTTGGCCAGGAACCCGGCCTTGTCCATCAGGCCTTTGTGCATGGTTTCGGCCTGTTCCACCCATTTGGCGTATTCGGGGCCGCTCATGAACGACTGGTTGAACGCGGCCTGCTCGGTGAACGCCTTCCAGTCGGGTGTCGCCCGAACCTTCTTGAACAAGTCGACGTAAAAGTCGACCTGTTCCTTGCTGACGCCGGCAGGCATGAAGATGCCGCGCAGCATCAGGTACTCGACGGGAAGGCCGGATTCCTTGCAAGTCGGAATGTCGTACCAGGACATGTCGGCGGTGACTTTTTCCTTGTACGGCATACGCTGCGAATCGAACACGCACAGCGGACGCAGCTTGCCGGCGCGCCACTGGGCGACCGCTTCGATCGGGTTGTTGACCGTCGAATCGATGTGGCCGCCGACCAGTTGCACGGCGACGTCGCCGCCGCCCTTCAGAGGAATGTAGATGAACTTGACTCCCGGATTGGCCTGCTCGATCTGCGCGGTAATGATCTGGTCTTCCTGCTTGGATCCGGTACCGCCCATCTTGAATTTGTTGGGCGCGGCCTTGACTGCGTCGATGTACTGCTTGGCCGTCTTGTACGGTGTGTCGGCATTGACCCACAGCACAAATTCGTCGAGCGCAAGCATCGCCACCGGCGTCAGATCGCGCCAGCTGAACGGCACGCCGGTCGCGAGCGGCGTGGTGAACAGATTGGATAGCGTGATGACGATTTTTTCCGGATCGCCCTTGCTGTCCTTGACATCGAGGAAGCCTTGCGCGCCGGCGCCGCCCGACTCGTTGACGACAATGAATGGCTGCTTCATCAGCTGGTGCTTGCTTGCCACCCCCTGAATGAAGCGCGCCATCTGGTCCGCGCCGCCGCCGGTGCCGGCGGGGACGATGAACTGTACAGGCTTTGCAGGCTCCCAAGCGGTCGCCGAAAACGGAACGGCTGCCGCGATGGCACCAGCGACCAGCGCGCATACCGCTGTCCGCAACGTCGACGGTTGATGAGTCTTCATGTCACCTCCTAAAGTGGCTGTGGTTCCCTGACAACCTGCCCGCTGTCGGCGGGTTTCTTGTGTGGTCATCCCAAACACCGCTAAAAATCGATTGCGTGAAACGAGTGCCCTCTATTTCACCAGAACGATCGGGACGTTGACCGCTTGCACGACCTTGGCCGTTACCGACCCGAGCAGCATGCCCGCAACAGGGCCCAGTCCGCGGGTTCCCATCGCGATCTGCTGTGCCGAAAGTTCCTTGACGTACCTTGCCACGGTTTCACCGATCTCGCCGACCCCGATGTGAAACGCGTGCCGAATGCCCGCATCGTCGAGGAGCTTGCGCGCCGGCGCCAGCGCCCGCACACCTTCGTCATGATAATAGTCATCGAGATCGCCATGGCTGACGTGGCGTCCGATGTTACCCGGAGTTACCGGCATCTGTACGTTCAGCAAGTGAATTTCCGGCGCCTCCTTGCAGAGCGCTGACGTTGCGATGACATGGCGAACAGCGCGACTGGAGCTTTCCGAACCGTCGACGAGAGCCAGGATCTTCAGCATCGGGCGGTCCTCTCGTTCGCCGGCGTTCAGCGCGAGCGGCTCTGCCGGGCGCCTGCGGCCAGGTCGATCGGCCGGGTTTCGGCGCGCGCCGCGCGTGCCGCCAACAATTTTCCGATTGCGACGACCACTGCGGCGCCGACGATCTGGCTCCAGCTTACTTCGCCTATCACCGGCAGCGTGAATTGCAGCCACGGCATGTGCGCCGCGATCCAGCCGACCAGGATCGGGTCGCTGTCCAGCATATCGCCGGCCACCCAGCCCAGCAGCGCCGCGCCGAAGGTGATGATGATCGGAAACCGGCCAATCAGCTTCATGACGATGGTGCTGCCGAAGACGACGACGGGAACGCTGATCCCGAGTCCGAGCATGAGCAGCAGCAGATCGCCCTTGGCCGTCGCCGCGACGCCGATGACGTTGTCGGTGCTCATGATGAGATCGGCGATCAGGATCGTGCGCATCGCCGACCACGCGGTCCTGCCGCTGGCGGTTCCGCCGCTGCTTTCGCTCCCGGGAATAAGCAATTGCACCGCGATCCAGAAAAGCAGCAGGCTGCCGACGAGCCTCAGGTAGGGCAGCTCGAAAATTTCGGCCGCGATGATGGTCAGCACCACCAGGATGACGGTGGCCGCGACGCTCCCCCAGATGATCGCCTGCTTTTGCTGCCGCGGCGGCAGCGAGCGCGCGGCCAGCGCGATCACGACCGCGTTGTCCCCGGACAGCACGATGTTGACCATGATGATTTCGCCGAGCGCGACCCAGAACGCGGGGCTGGCCAGATGATGGATCATGCGGGCATCGGCGCCGAAGGTGGCAAAGTGCTGTCGTCCAGGGCGGTGCTCAGATCAGACCGGCGCCGCGCGCCCATTGGTATTTGGCGCCGAGCACCATCACCGGCGTCTCGGTCGTGTATGGGTATGCGGGGATGCCGTGATCGAACAGGAACTCGGCGGCTTCTTCGACCTGGACATCGCCGGCGAGCGAAGCGACCACCGGCTTTTCTATGCCCTTGGCGCGCATTTCGTCGATGACTTCCACCATCTTGTTGGCGAATACCATCGGCGGCGTCACGATCGTGTGCCAGTAGCCGAGGATGAGCGCATGTATGCGCGGATCCTCGAGACCGAGGCGCACGGTGTTCTGGTAGGTCTTCGGCGGCTCGCCGCCGGTGATGTCGACCGGGTTGCCGGCAGCGCCGAACGGCGGGATGAACTTGCGGAACGCCGCATCAAGGTCGGGTGGCATCGCCATCAGGTTGAGGCCGTTGAGCACGCAGGCGTCGGACAGCAGCACGCCCGAGCCGCCCGCGCCGGTGATGATCAGCACATTCTCGCCCTTGGGGGTCGGCAGCTTCGGGATTGCGCGCGCCATCTCCAGCATGTCGCGCAGCGCCTTGGCGCGGATGACGCCCGACTGCCTGAGCACGTCCTCGTAAATCTTGTCGTTTCCGGCCAGCGCACCGGTGTGCGAGCTGGCGGCTCGCGCGCCCATGCTGGTGCGCCCGGCCTTCAGCACGACGACCGGCTTCTTTTTCGACACTCGCTTGGCCACTTCGGCGAAGGCGCGCCCGTCCTTCAGGTCCTCGCAATGCTGGACGATGATGTGCGTGTTCTCGTCTTGCTCGAAGAAGGTCAGCAGATCGTCTTCGTCGATGTCGGACTTGTTGCCAAGGCCCACGATCGCTGAGACGCCCATCTTGGCCGAGCGCGAAAAGCCGATGATCGCCATCCCGATGCCACCCGACTGCGACGACAGGGCGGCGTGACCCTTGACGTCGTACGCGGTGCAGAACGTCGCGCAGAGGTTCTTCCACGTGTAGTAGAACCCATAGATGTTCGGGCCCATCAGCCGCACACCGTACTTGCGGCCGATATCCTGGATCTCCTTCTGCCCTTCGACGTTGCCGGTCTCGGCGAAGCCAGATGGAATCAGCACGGCGCCGGGGATCTTCTTCTCTCCGACCTCGATCAGCGCCTGCGCGACGAACTTGGCGGGTATCGCGAACACCGCGACGTCGATCTTGCCCGGAACGTCCTTGACGCTCTTGTACGCCTTCCGCCCCATGATCTCGGCGGCGGACGGATTGATCGGGTAGATCTCACCCTTGTAGCCGCCGTTGATCAGATTCTTCATCACCGAGTTGCCGATTTTGCCTTCCTCGGAGGACGCGCCGATCACCGCAACTGCGTCCGGCTTCATGATGCGGTTCATGTCGCGCACGATGTCGTCGTGGCTGGGCCGGAAGCGCGGCGGTGGCGGGCTGAAATCGACGACGATGCGCACGTCAGCGGCGACCGCGCCGCTCTCGCTCGCGAACACCGGGTTCAGATCCATCTCGGCGATCTCGGGGAAATCGGCGACCAGTTGCGAGACGCTCTGGATCAGCATCGCCAGCGCGTCGCGGTGCACGGGTTTCGCGCCGCGCACGCCTTTGAGTATCTCGGCCGCGGCGATGCCATCGAGCATCGACAGTGCGTCTTCGCGTGTCGCGGGCGCCAAGCGGAACGTGATGTCCTTGAGCACTTCGACCAGGATGCCGCCGAGACCGAATGCGACCAGCTTGCCGAACGACGGGTCGGTCACTGCGCCGATGATCACTTCCTGACCGCCATGCAGCATCTGCTGGATCTGGACGCCGAGCAGTTTGGCATTCGGGTCGTACTTTTTCGCGTTGGCCATGATCGTCGCGAATCCCTTGTCGACCTCGTCGGCGCTTTTCACGCCGACCAGGACGCCGCCGGCCTCGGTCTTGTGCAGGATCTCGGGCGAGACGATCTTCATCACCACCGGGAAGCCGATGCCCGACGCCAGCTTCGCCGCTTCGGCGGCCGATGTCGCCACGCCTTCCTTCGGCACCGCGATGCCGTAGGCGTCGCAGACGAGCTTGCCCTCGGGCGCCGTCAGCGAGGTGCGGCCCTCCGCCTTCACCTTGTCCAGGATCTGCCGGACTGCCGTCTTGTTGTTCGCCATCGCTTGCTCCTCCGTCGTACGTGGTTGTTATAGGCGCCTTGAGCGCCGCCGCGCTCTAGATCACTTTCGCGGCGCGCAGCGCGGCGACCTGATCCACGTTGTAGCCGAGCTCGGTCAGGACCTCGTCGGTGTGCTCACCCAGCAGAGGCGAACGCTTCACCTCGGTCGGGCTGTCGGACATCTTGATCGGGTTGCCGACGCTCAAATATTTGCCGCGCGTCGGATGGTCGACCTCGACGACGGTGCCGGTCTTGCGCAGCGACGGCTCTTCGGCGATTTCCTTCATCGACAGGATCGGGCCGCAGGGAATGTCATGCTTGTTCAGGATGTCCATCGCCTCGAACTTGGTCTTGGTCTTGGTCCACTCCTCGATCTGGCCGAAAATCTCCATCAGGTGCGGCAGCCGCGCCTTGGGGGTCGCGTAGCGTGGATCGGTCAGCCATTCCTCGCGGCCGATCACCTCGCAGATGTCTTTCCACACTGGCGCCTGCGTGATGAAGTAGATGTACGCGTTCGGATCCTTTTCCCAGCCCTTGCATTTCAGAATCCAGCCGGGCTGGCCGCCGCCCGAAGCGTTGCCCGCACGGGGAACCGCGTCGCCGAACTTGCCGTTCGGATATTGCGGGTATTCCTCCATGACGTGAGTGCGATCCAGCCTCTGCTGGTCGCGAAGCTTCACCCGGCACAGGTTGAGCACGCCGTCCTGCATCGCCGCAAGGACGCGCTGGCCTCGTCCGGTGGTCTTGCGTTGATAAAGTGCGGCGACGATGCCGAGCGCCAGATGCAAGCCGGTGCCCGAGTCGCCGATCTGCGCGCCGGTCACCAGCGGCGGACCGTCGTCGAAGCCGGTAGTAGACGCCGACCCTCCCGCGCATTGCGCGACGTTTTCATACACCTTGCAATCTTCGTACGGTCCAGGGCCGAAGCCCTTGACCGACGCGACGATCATCGCCGGATTGAGCTCCTGGATTCGCTCCCAGGTGAAGCCCATGCGGTCGAGCGCGCCGGGCGCGAAATTCTCGACCAGCACGTCGCATTTGCGCACCAGCGCCTCGATCAGTTCCTTGCCTTGAGGATGCTTGGCGTCGATCGTGATCGAGCGCTTGTTGTGGTTCAGCATCGTGAAGTACAGGCTGTCGACGCCGGGGATGTCGCGCAGCTGCCCGCGGGTGATGTCGCCTTCGCCGGCCCGCTCGACCTTGATGACGTCGGCGCCCATCCACGCGAGAAGCTGCGTGCAGGTGGGGCCCGATTGCACGTGGGTGAAATCGAGGATGCGGACTCCGTCCAGTGCCTTGCCCATTACACTCCCCTTACGGTTTCTTCTTGGCCGTTGGATTGAGACTGGTGATGCGGCCGCTCTCCGTGCCCGCCTTTTCGTCGATGACGGCGTTGATCAGCGTCGGCCTGCGCGAGCGGATCGCTTGTTCCATCGCGCTGCGCAGTTCGGCCGGCGTCTTGACCATGACACCGACGCCGCCGAAGGCCTCCATCAGCATCTCGTAGCGCGCGCCCTTGACGAACACCAGCGGCGACGGATCGCGTCCTCCGGTCGGATTCACCTCGTCGCCACGGTAGACGCCGTTGTTGTTCAGGATCACGACGCAGACCGGAAGGTCGTAGCGGCAGATCGTCTCGCATTCCATGCCGGAGAAACCGAAGGCGCTGTCGCCCTCGACCGCGATCACTTGCTCGCCGCTGACGACGGCTGCAGCGACCGAAAAGCCCATGCCGATCCCCATCACGCCCCAGGTGCCGACGTCCAGGCGTTTGCGCGGCTTGTACATGTCGACGATGCTGCGCGTGAAGTCGAGCGCGTTCGCGCCCTCGTTGACGAGGATGGCGTCCGGATTCGCCTTGACGATGTCGCGCACGACGTTGAGCGCGCTGTGGAAGTTCATCGGCGAAGGATTCTTCGCCAGCGCTTCGCTCATCTTCGCCACGTTCTTGGTCTTGCGCTCTGCGATGGCGTCGAGCCAGTCGGAGGGTGGCTTCGGCCAGTTGGCTCCGATGCCGGCGAGCATGGCCGCAACGCACGATCCGATGTCGCCGACGACCGGCGCGTCGATGCGAACGTTGCTGTCCGCCTCCTGCGGCGAAATGTCGATCTGCACGAACTTCTGGCCGCCCCACGCCTTGGCCTTGTCGCCGCCCCACGTCTTGCCCTTGCCCTGCGACAGCAGCCAGTTGAGCCGCGCCCCGACCAGCATCACGACATCGGCTTCTGGCAGCACATAGGAACGCGCTGCCGATGCGGATTGCTCGTGCGTGTCGGGTAGCAGCCCTTTGGCCATCGACATCGGCAGGTATGGGATGCCGGTCTTCTCCACCAGCGCGCGAATGTCCGCATCGGCCTGCGCGTACGCCGCGCCCTTGCCGAGAATGATCAGCGGACGCTTGGCGCTCTTCAGCAGTTCGAGCGCGCGCCTGACGGCGTCGGGCGCCGGGATCTGGCGCGGGGCCGGATCGACGACCTTGATCAGCGATGCCTTCCCCGCTTCCGCCTCCATCGTCTGCGGAAACAGCTTGGCTGGCAGGTCGAGATAGACGCCGCCCGGACGGCCCGAGACAGCCGCGCGGATCGCCCGCGCGACGCCCACGCCGATGTCCTCGGCGTGCAGGACTCGAAACGCGGCCTTCGCGTGCGGCTTGGCGATCGCGAGTTGGTCCATCTCCTCGTAGTCGCCCTGCTGCAGATCGACAATCTCGCGCTCGCTCGAGCCGCTGACGAGGATCATCGGGAAGCAGTTGGTCGTGGCGTTGGCGAGCGCCGCCAGTCCGTTGAGAAAGCCGGGGGCCGACACCGTCAGGCAGATGCCCGGCTTCTGCATCATGAAGCCGGCGATGGAAGCGGCATACCCGGCATTCTGCTCATGACGGAAGGAGATGACGCGCAAGCCCGCCGCTTGCATCCTGCGCGTGAGGTCGGTGATCGGTATGCCGGGAAGACCAAAGATGGTCTCAATGCCGTTCAGCTTGAGGGCCTCGATCACCAGCTGAAAGCCGTCGGTCTCCTGGCCGCCGGGCACGATACCGGTATCGCTGCCCATCGTCTTCGACGTTTCCTCGGCGGGCGTGGCCGCCGGCTTTGCTGCAGGCTTCGCGGTTGTGTCTAACATGGCGGGCTCCGGGGTCGGACAGGCTGGCTTTTTTTAGGTATTCGGCATAACGTATGCAGTATATCAGCGAAAGTCAATCGCGATTCAGCGAGTCGGCCGAACGCGTTCGGAATCCGGTGGACCACGCAAGTGACGGATTTTATTGGCTTGATGACCATAAGCGATTCCCGCGATCGGCAACCAGTCGGCCAGGCTGGCTTGCGATGGAATGGGAAATGACCATGGCAACACACATCGACGCACCCACCAAGCCGAGACAGCCTCGAACGCGATCGCCCGCGCATCCGCAGGCGGCAGCGCGCACCTTGGCCCTGCAGCCGATCACGACCAACGTAAGCTTCCGCGATCAGGCGTACTCGGCGATCAAGCAGGCGATCATGGACGCCGACATCTATGCGCATCGCGAAGAGCTGCGGCTGGACGAGCGGCAGCTGTCGCAAGCGCTTGGAGTCAGCCGCACGCCGATCCGCGAGGCCATGACCTTGCTCGAGCAGGAAGGATTTCTGCGCACGGTGTCCCGGCGCGGCGTATTCATCGTGCGCAAGACGAAGAAGCAGATCATCGAAATGATCGAGATGTGGGCGGCCCTGGAAAGCATGGCGGCGCGACTGGCGACGCTGAATGCCTCGGACCAGGATATCGGCGCGCTGCGGCACATGTTCGACGAATTCCGGAACTCGACGCCGGCCGAGCACATCAACGAATACTCGGACGCCAACATCGCGTTCCACCAGGCGATCATCCGACTGTCGGGATCGCATCTGATGGGGAAGACGATCGACGACCTGTTCCTGCACGTGCGGGCGATACGCCGCATGACCATATCGCAGAGCGACCGGGCCTCGCGCTCGATCATCGACCACATGCGGATCATCGAGGCACTGGAAAAGCGCGACACCGAGCTCGCCGAGCGCCTCGTGCGCCAGCACTCGCTCGACCTCGCGGCGCACGTCGAAAAGCATTGCGATTTTCTCGATTGACGCCATGACGATGGCTCCAACCTGCACCGACGGGGCCGACCGCCGATGAACGAGCATGCGATCGTCGACATTTCCGGGCTCGATCGCAAGCGCCGCGCGCGCGCGCATCCGAAGGGTCGGCCGGTCGAGCCGCAGGCGCTGGCCGAAATCCGCGTGCTGCTGGGCGAGGCGCCCCGCAGGCGCGACCTCCTGATCGAGTTCCTGCACCGGATCCAGGACCGCTACGGCCATATTTCCGGTGGGCACATCGTCGCGCTGGCCGAGGAGATGAAGCTGGCGCGGACCGAGGTGTACGAGGTGGCGACCTTCTACCACCACTTCGACGTCGTCGCCGACGGTGAGGCGCCGCCGCCGCCGCTGACTGTTCGCGTCTGCGAGACGCTTTCGTGCCAAATGGCGGGCGCCGACACTCTGCTCGAAGCCCTTCAGCGGGCGCACGCTCCCTTCATACGCGTGGTCGGCGCGCCCTGCATCGGACGCTGCGAGCACGCGCCAGCCGCGGTCGTCGGTCGCCATCCGGTCGACGAAGCGACGCCGGAAAAAATCGCGGCAGCGATCGCAGGCAAGCGGATCGAGGCGGAGCCGCCGCTGTATATCGACCTTGCCGCATACCGCGCCGAGGGCGGCTACCGGACGATTGCCGCCTGCGTCGGCGGCGAACGCACGGTCGAAGCGGTGACCGCGGCGCTGGACGAGTCCGGCTTGCGGGGCTTAGGCGGCGCCGGCTTTCCGGCCGGCAGGAAATGGAAAATCGTACGCGCAGAGCCAGCGCCGCGACTGATGGCGGTCAATATCGACGAAGGCGAGCCGGGTACGTTCAAGGATCGCTACTATCTCGAGCGAGATCCGCATCGGTTCCTCGAAGGCGTGCTGATCGCGGCGTGGGCGGTCGGCATCGCCGATGTCTATATCTATCTGCGCGACGAATACGCCGGATGTCGCGCGGTGCTCGAGCGCGAGATCTCGGCGCTCGAAGCCGACCCTCCGTGCCCGCTGCCGAGCCTGCACCTTCGGCGCGGCGCCGGCGCCTACATCTGCGGCGAAGAGTCGGCGATGATCGAATCGATCGAGGGCAAGCGCGGCATGCCGCGTCTGCGCCCGCCGTATGTCGCGCAGGTGGGACTTTTCGGCCGGCCGACGCTCGAACACAATATGGAAACGCTGTACTGGATCCGCGACATCCTCGAAAAGGGCGGCGCGTGGTTTGCCGGTCAGGGGCGCAACGGCCGCAAGGGCCTGCGCTCGTTTTCGGTGTCGGGCCGCGTGGCCAAGCCGGGGGTGCACCTGGCGCCGGCCGGCATCACGGTGCGCGAACTGATCGCCGAATACTGCGGCGGGATGCTGCCGGGGCACGAATTCTACGGCTACCTTCCAGGCGGCGCCTCGGGCGGTATCCTGCCGGCATCGCTGGCCGACGTTCCGCTGGATTTCGACACCTTGCAGCCGCACGGCTGCTTCATCGGCTCGGCCGCGGTGATCGTTCTGTCGCAGCACGACCGTGCGCGTGACGCGGCGCTCAACCTGATGCGCTTTTTCGCCGACGAATCCTGCGGACAGTGCACGCCCTGCCGCGTCGGAACCGAAAAAGCGGTCGGGCTGCTGTCGAAGCCGAAATGGGATACTGCGCTGCTGGCCGAGCTTTCACAGGCGATGGCCGACGCATCGATCTGCGGGCTCGGCCAGGCGGCGCCGAATCCGATTGCATGCGTGGTCAAGTATTTTCCGCAGGAGCTGGCATGAACGAGGCGGGAGCAGTAAAGACCCGAAGGGCCGTCGCCGAGCGATTGCTTGGAGGCCGACACGTAGATGCCTGCGATTCGCGAGTCGGTGCGGAGGCCGAGGCATGAACGCTCCAGTCGAAGCCGCCCTCGCGGCCGAACTGATCGAGTTTCGCCTAAACGGCGAAGCCGCGTCGGCGCGCCCGGATGAAACCATCATCGAGGCGGCAAAGCGGCATGGGGTCGAGATCCCGCACCTTTGCTACAAGCCGGGTATGCGCCCCGACGGCAACTGCCGCGCCTGCATGGTCGAGATCAAGGGCGAGCGAGTGCTGGCACCTTCGTGCTGCCGCAAGCCGACCGCCGGCATGGAAGTGAGCAGCGACAGTCCGCGCGCGGTTCACTCGCAGAAAATCATCGTCGAGATGCTGGCCGCCGACGTGCCGGTGCGGGTCTACAAACTGGATTCGGAGCTCGAGCAATGGAAGCGCTGGTTGGGGCTGGGCGCGCCGCGCTTCGCGGCGCGCGCGCAGCCCAAGGCCGACTTGTCGCACCCGGCGATCGCGGTCAATCTCGATGCCTGCATCCAGTGCACGCGCTGCGTGCGCGCGTGCCGTGAAGAGCAGGTCAACGACGTCATCGGCTATGCGTTCCGCGGCGCGCACTCGGCGATCGTATTCGATCTTGGCGACCCGATGGGAGCGTCGACCTGCGTGGCCTGCGGCGAATGCGTGCAAGCCTGCCCCACCGGGGCGCTGGCGCCGGCGAACGAAGCCTACCTGGTCGTCGCCGACAAAGTCGTCCCATCGGTCTGCCCGTACTGCGGCGTCGGTTGCCAGCTCGACTATCACGTCAAGGACAACGAGATCGTTAGGGTCGAAGGCCGCGACGGCCCGGCAAACCACGAACGCTTGTGCGTCAAGGGGCGCTATGGCTACGACTATGTGCATCACCCGCAGCGGCTGACGCGGCCGCTGATTCGGAAGAGCGGTGTGCCCAAGACCGCGGACTTCGTCATGGACCCGGCTGATCCGCTCGCGGTATTTCGCGAGGCGAGCTGGGAAGAAGCACTGCAGGTGGCGGGTGGCACGCTCAAGCGCATCCGCGATGAGCACGGTGGCAAGGCGCTCGCCGGCTTCGGCTCGGCCAAGGGCTCGAACGAGGAAGCGTATCTGTTCCAGAAGCTGGTGCGCACCGGATTCGGCTCGAACAACGTCGACCATTGCACGCGCCTTTGCCACGCGTCCAGCGTCGCGGCGCTGCTCGAAGGCATCGGGTCCGGCGCGGTGTCGAATCCGGTGATGGACGTGATGAAGGCCGATGTCGTGCTGCTGATCGGCGCCAATCCGGTGGTTAATCATCCGGTCGCCGCCACCTGGATCAAGAACGCCGTCAGGAACGGCACGAGGCTGATCCTCGCCGATCCGCGCCGCTCCGAGCTCGCGCGCCACGCGACCCATTATCTGCAATTCAAGCCGGACACCGACGTCGCGCTGCTGAACGCGATGATGCACGTTATCGTCGAGGAAGGCCTGGTCGCGCAGAGCTTCGTTGCCGACCGCACCAGCGGCTTCGAGGAAATCCGCAACAACGTCGCCGGCTTCAGTCCCGAGGCGATGGCGCCGGTGTGCGGCGTCCCTGCAGCGACGATCCGCGAGGTCGCGAGGATGTACGCCAAATCGCGCGGCTCGATGATCCTCTGGGGCATGGGCATATCGCAGCACGTGCACGGCACCGATAACGCCCGCTGCCTGATCGCGCTGTCGATGATGACCGGCCAGGTCGGCCGTCCCGGGACCGGGCTGCATCCGCTGCGCGGACAGAACAACGTGCAGGGCGCGAGCGACGTCGGATTGATCCCGATGATGTATCCGGACTACCAGCGCGTCGACAACGCCGGAACGCGCAGCAGGTTCGAACAGGTATGGGGAACGACGCTCGATCCGCAGCCCGGCCTCACCGTCGTCGAAATCATGGACGCCGTGCACGCCGGGCAGATTCGCGGCATGTACATCATGGGCGAGAACCCGGCGATGTCCGATCCCGACGTCAGCCACGCGCGGCAGGCGCTGGCCGAACTCCAGATGCTGGTCGTGCAGGACATCTTCCTGACCGAGACCGGGTATCTGGCCGACGTGATCCTGCCGGCATCGGCGTTTCCCGAGAAGACCGGAACATTCACCAATACCGACCGCAGCGTGCAGCTCGGGCGGCAGGCACTGCAGCCCCCCGGCGAGGCGCGACAGGATCTGGCGATCATCGTCGCGATGGCCAGGACGCTCGGACTCGACTGGCATTACGAGCATCCGAGCCAAGTGTTCGAGGAGATGCGACGGACGATGCCGTCGATCGCCGGTATCACCTGGGACCGGCTCGAGCGGGAGCACGCAGTCACCTATCCGTGCGAGCACGAGGGCGATCCGGGGCAGCGCGTTGTATTTACCGAGGATTTCCCGACAGCGAATGGCAAGGGCCGATTCGTGCCGGCCTCGATCATCCCCGCAGCCGAGCGGCCGGACGGCGAGTATCCATTCGTGCTGATCACCGGGCGCCAGCTCGAGCACTGGCACACCGGCAGCATGACGCGGCGGGCGAGGGTGCTCGACACGATCGAGCCTTCGCCGGTCGCGTCGATCAACCCCGACGACCTGGCGAAGCTCGGCGTCGATCCCGGCGGCACGATCACCGTCGCTTCCCGACGAGGCAGCATCGCCCTCTCCGCGCGCGCGGACGAGGGCACGCCACGCGGCGCGGTGTTCATCCCGTTCTGTTATTACGAGGCCGCGGCGAATCTGTTGACTAATCCGGTGCTGGATCCATTTGGCAAGATTCCGGAGTTCAAGTACTGTGCGGTTCGTGTAAGTGCGGGCGGCGCGACCGCCGAGCTTGTCGGCTACGACGGCTGAAGTGCGACAGCGCGACTGGAAGTGCGAACGGCCACAGAGCCGTCGCCGGCTTGGTCCGTATTTCGAAAGATGCATTTAGGAGGAATCAGCATGAGCAAGTTCACGCATTTGGGCGTGCTGACCGCGCTGGCGGCGGTCGTAGTGGCAGGCTCGGTGGCGGCGGCGCCGGTCACGCTGCGCGCTTCGCATCAATTCCCCGGTGGCAAGGGCGATGTTCGCGACGAAATGGTGCAGATCATTGCGCGCGATGCCAAAGCGGCCGGCGTCGACCTCGACGTGCAGGTCTATCCCGGCGCGTCGCTGTTCAAGCCGAACGAGCAATGGAACGCGATGGTCAACGGCCAGCTCGACATTTCGTCGTTTCCGCTCGACTACGCCAGCGGCAAGGTGCGCGAATTCGGCGCCACGCTGATGCCGGGGCTGGTGCGCAACCACGAGCGAGCTGCGCGGCTGGGCAACTCCAAGTTCATGAAGGACATCCGCGCCAAGATCGAGAGCGCCGGCGTCATTGTGTTGTCGGACGCATGGCTGGCCGGTGCCGTCGCTTCCAAAAAAGCGTGCATACGCACGCCGGACGACATCAAGGGGCAGAAGATCCGCTCGGCGGGGCCGACGTTCGCCGCGATGTGGCAGGCGGCCGGCGCGTCGATCGTCTCGGTCCCGAGCAACGAGGTCTATAACGCGCTGCAGACCGGTGTCGCCGAAGCCACCGACACCAGCACCGGCAGCTTCGTTTCGTTCCGGATCTACGAGCAGGTCAAGTGCATCACCGCTCCGGGAGAGAACGCGTTGTGGTTTATGTACGAGCCCGTGCTGATGTCCAAGAAGAGCTTCGACCGCCTGGACAAGAAACAGCAGGACGTGCTGCTCAAGGCGGGCAAGAAGGCGCAGGACTACTTTGCCAAGGAGGCCAAGGGCCTCGACGACGAGATGGTCAAAGCCTTCAAGGACCACAAGGTCGAAGTCGTCACGTTGACACCGGCCGAATACGACGCCTGGATCAACATCGCAAGGCAGAGCTCGTATGCGGAATTCGCCAAGGAAGTACCGGACGGCAAGCAGTTGATCGACGATGCACTGAGCGTCAAGTAGCCACCTGACGCTCAGCCGGCGGGATCCGCATGCATCCTGGCGACCCGCTTCGTCGACGCAGCATCATCGCTCGCAGCAACGCGATCGATCGCTTCGTGCGGCGGGTCAGGCACATCTCGACGATTTGCGGCTTCGTCGCCGCGGCGCTGATCGCCGCCGGCGTCGTCGTCGTCTGCGAGATGGTGTTCGTGCGGTACGTGCTCAACCTGAACACCATCTGGCAGACCGATTTCGTCACCTACTGCCTGATCGCCGCAACCTTCGTCGGCAGTCCGTTCGTGCTGATGACACGAGGCCACGTCAATGTCGACGTGCTGCCGCATTACGCGGGCCCGGCTGCGCGCCGGTGGCTGGCAATTTTCGCTTCCGCGCTGACGATCGCCTTTTGCGTCGTGATCGCAGTGCTCACGTTCACGTTCTGGAAGGAAGCCTGGGACAACAAGTGGGTCTCCGATACGATGTGGCGCGCGCGGCTGTGGATTCCGTACGCAGCCATGCCGATCGGGCTGGGCCTGCTTACCTTGCAAAGCGTCGCGGACCTGCTGGCACTTCTGACCGGACGCGAGCCTCCGTTCGGAATCACCAAAGAGCGCACTGCGTGAGCCCCGGCACGCAGGGATCTCTGGTGCTTCTCGTCACGCTGGTCGTGCTGCTCTCCGGGGCGCCCGTTGCGTTCGGGCTCGGCGCAATATCGATCGCGTTCGTTCTCTTCTTCCAGGGGTTCGACGCGCTGCATGTCATCGCCGAGACTTTCTATGCCGGTCTGAACGACTTCACGCTGGTGTCGATCCCGATGTTCGTGATGATGGGCGCTGCGATCGGCTCGTCGCCGGCCGGCAAGGACTTGTACGAGGCGCTCGACCGCTGGCTCTATCGATTGCCGGGAGGACTCGTCATTTCGAATCTCGGCGCTTGTGCGCTGTTCGCCGCGCTGACCGGCTCGTCGCCCGCATGCTGCGCGGCGATCGGCAAGATGGGCATCCCGGAAATGCGCAGCCGCGGCTATCCGGACGACATCGCGACCGGATCGATCTGCGCCGGCGGCACGCTGGGTATCCTGATTCCGCCGTCGATCACGTTCATCCTGTACGGCATTGCGACCGAGACATCGATCGGCCGGCTGTTTCTGGCCGGCGTCCTGCCCGGGATCATGCTCACCGGGCTTTTCATGCTGTGGACGCTGTTCATCATCTGGAAGCGCGGCTTCCGCGCTCACGCGGTCGATTTCCGCTACACCTGGAAGCAGAAATTCGGATCGATTCCGAAGGTCGCGCCGTTTCTCGCGATCGTTCTCGGCGTAATGTACGTGCTCTACGGCGGCGTCGCGACACCATCGGAAGCGGCCGGCGTCGGCGCGGCGCTGTGCGTCGTGATGGCCGTGGTCATCTACCGGATGTGGCGGCCGCGGCAATGGTGGAAGATCCTGCGGGACACGACGCGCGAGTCGGTCATGATCCTGATGATCATTGCCGCCGCCGTGCTTTTCGGCTACATGCTCACGTCGCTATACCTGACGCAGACGCTGGCGCAAGGCATCGCGGACATGCACGTCAACCGCTGGGTGCTGATGGGCATGATCAACGTCTTCCTGCTGATCTGCGGATTTTTCATTCCGCCCGCGGCGATCATCCTGATGACGGCTCCGATTCTCTACCCGATCATCAAAGCGGCCGGCTTCGACCCGGTGTGGTTCGGCGTCATCCTGACGATCAATATGGAGATCGGGCTGATCCATCCGCCGGTCGGGCTCAACATCTATATCGTCAGCGCGATCGCGCCGGACGTGCCGGTGACTCGCATCATGTGGGGCACGATCCCGTATGTGCTTTGCATGATGCTGCAGATCGTGTTGCTGTGCATTTTCCCGGAAATCGCCACCTGGCTGCCCGACCACCTGATGGGCGCCGTGCACTGATACCGCCGTGCATTAGTCCCTCCTAGCCGCGCGCGGCATCGAACAGCAGCGCGAGCTGTTCGGCGCGATCGGCAAGCAGCGCAGCGGCGTCTTCCAGGCATTGCTCGAGGCTCGCCGGGCCGGACGGCAGCGAAAAACAGCCGGCGAAATGGCGGCCCAGCTCGGGCAAAGCCGACCGGTCGATGCTTCCCGAGATCAAGGTCGCCGGAATCAGGCGCGCCGCCGCGCGCCTGGCCACGATCAGCGGCGTCTTGCCCAGCGCAGTCTGCTCGTCGCTCTTGCCTTCGCCGGTAATGGCCCAGTCGGCGCCGTCGAGCGCGGCGTCGAGTCCGATCAGGTCGGCGACGACCTCCGCGCCCGATCGCATCTCGCCGCCGATCAACTGCAGCGCAAAGCCCAGGCCGCCGGCGGCGCCGGCGCCGGGCTTGTCCTGCGCGCGCCGATCTAGCGCGCCCTCGGTCAGCGAAGCGAAGTTCGCGATGTGGCCGTCGATCTCGGCGATGCGTTCGCGCAGCACGCCTTTCTGCGGGCCGAAGATCGCAGTCGCGCCCCGCTCGCCGGTCAGCGGATTATTGACGTCCGACATCACGATGATCCGGGCGTCGGCAAGCCGCGGGTCGAGGCGGCTCGCATCGACGGCCGCGAGCGTGGCGAGGCCGGCGGGCGTCGGCTCGATCGCACGACCGCGCGCGTCGGTGAGGGAGAGTCCGAGCGCCGCGAGCAACCCGGCGCCCCCGTCATTGGTGCTGCTGCCACCCAGGCCTATCATGAAGCTGCGAACGCCGGCATCGAGACGATTGCGTATCATTTCGCCGACGCCCAGGGTCGTGCGATGCTCGACGTCGATGGCGGCCACGGCAGGATCGGTCAACCCAACGACTTGCGCGACTTCGACCACGGCAGTCGCCGGCTCGCCGATCAATCCATAAGCGACGGCCAGCGGCTTGCCGGCGACATCGCTGATGCCGGCGGTCAATCGCTGTCCACCGCGCGAGAGTACGGCGTCCAGCGTGCCTTCGCCGCCATCGGCCATCGGACAAAGACGAAGGTCGGCGGCTGGCCAGACGCGGCGCAGGCCTTCGGCGATTGCCGCCGCGGCGTCCGAGGCCGACAACGATCCCTTGAACGAATCCGGAGCGAGCACAACGGCGGGCGAACGTCGCGGCATGGGTTACGGGGTATGATCGATCCGGTTGCGATGCAATGGTAGCAGGCGATCGGGAACATGATCACGGCGATCCGCGCGACATCGCGCTTCGCCATCGCGCTATCCGCCTGCGGAGTGCTGTTCGACGCGCGCTGCTAACGCCGGCCACGCTCTAATCGCGATGCGTCGCCCGCCTCAGACGGTCGCCGATCGCGACCCAGTCGGGTCCGTCGGGCGGTGCTTCGATCCAGATCTCGTCGGCCTCGCGCGCGTCCAGTGCGCGCAAATTGGCGTAGAGCTGCTGCGCGTAACGCGCGCTCTCGCCCGGCGCATCGAACCATGCGCCCTCGAATTCCGGCGGTTGCGCGACCGAATGGGCGAGCACCGAAATATGCGCGTTCGATCCACCGAGCCCGGCGAGCGCCGCCAGCAGCTCGCTGCGCGGCAGCAGCTTTGCCGGCGTGCGCGGCGCGTAGTGCGACGCGAGCGTCCCCGGGGCGCGAGTCGCGCCGGCCCCGGCTGAACGCGGCGCGGCGCCGAGAATGCGCGCGAGCTCGCCGCTGGTAATCGATCCGGGACGCAGCACCACAGGATCGCCGCTGCTGAAATCGACGATCGTCGATTCGATGCCGTGACGCGATGGGCCGCCGTCGAGGATCAGCGCGATCGCGTCGCCGAATTCCTCGGCGACATGCCTGGCGGTCGTTGCGCTGATCCGTCCAAAGCGGTTTGCCGAGGGCGCCGCGATGCCGTCGCAGCCGAGCGCGGCGAGTTCTGCAAGCAGCGCATGCGCGATCGGCTGCGCCGGCACGCGCAAGCCCACACTACCCTGTCCGCCGGTCACCGCATCGAGGACGCCATCGGCGCGTGGCAGGATCATCGTCAGCGGCCCGGGCCAGAAGGCGCTCGCCAGCGCTTTGGCGCCGGCCGGGACCGTCTTCGCCCAGCGCGTCAGCGCATCGGCGCCGGCGAGATGAACGATCACCGGATGCTCGGCAGGCCTGCCTTTCGTAGTGAACAGACGTGCGATCGCCGCCGCGTCACGCGCGTTCGCGCCCAGCCCGTAGACGGTCTCGGTCGGAAACGCGACGAGCTCGCCGGCCGCGAGCGCGCTTGCGGCGCGCGCGATGTTTTCGGCAGTGGCGGGCACGATCATCGAAGACCTTTCTGAACGTGGACCCTGCGGTCGACCCGGCAAATTTGCTAGAATTCGACTCTTTGCGTCGCGCGCACAAGCCGCCGCGCATCCGCGGGTCCATCCAGCAGGGAGCGGTAATGAACGAGTTTCTGTTTACGTCGGAGTCGGTGTCCGAGGGCCACCCGGACAAGGTGGCCGACCAGATTTCCGACGCGGTTCTCGATGCGATTCTAACGCTGGACCCGCATGGACGGGTAGCCGCGGAAACGCTGGTATCTACCGGCCTGGTGGTGATGACCGGCGAGATCACGACCGACCATAAGCACGACTACGCGCGCATCGCTCGCGACACGATCCATCGCATCGGCTACACCGACCCCGAATTGCGCTTCGATGCCCAAGGATGCGCGGTAATGGTGTGCTACGGCCGCCAGTCGCCCGATATCGCGCGCGGCGTCGACCGCACGTCCGACGAATACATGAACCAGGGGGCGGGCGACCAGGGCCTGATGTTCGGCTATGCATGCGACGAGACGCCGGCGCTGATGCCGTTCCCGATCTATTACGCGCACCGCCTGGTGCAGAGGCAGAGCGAAGTTCGCCGCGACGGACGGCTGCCGTGGCTTCGGCCCGACGCGAAATCGCAGGTGACGGTGCGCTACACCGGCGGCAAGCCAAGCAGCATCGACACCGTCGTGCTGTCGACCCAGCATCATCCGGAAATGAACCACAAGCAGGAGCAACTCGCCGAAGCCGTCGTCGAGGAGATTATCAAGCCGGTCCTGCCGGCGGAGATGCTGGTCAATACGCGCTACCTGGTCAATCCGACCGGTCGCTTCGAGATCGGCGGTCCGCACGGCGATGCCGGCTTGACCGGACGCAAGATCATCGTCGATACCTACGGCGGGGCGGCGCCGCACGGCGGCGGCGCATTTTCCGGCAAGGATCCGTCGAAGGTAGACCGCTCGGCGGCCTACGCCGCGCGCTATGTGGCCAAGAACATCGTTGCGTCCGGCATCGCGCGGCAATGCCAGGTGCAGCTCTCGTACGCGATCGGCGTCGCGAAGCCGATCAACGTCACCGTCTACACCGAGGGAACCGGCAAGATTCCGGACGAGAAGATCGCCGCTCTGGTGACCGACAATTTCGACTTGCGACCGAAGGGCATCATCCAGATGCTCGACCTGCTGCGGCCGATTTATCTGAAGACTGCCGCCTACGGCCATTTCGGCCGCGACGAGCCCGAGTTCACCTGGGAAAATGTTGACCGCGCCGACGCGCTTCGCGCGGCGGCGGGCTTGTAGCGATCGATGTTTCGGCGCAGGGTGCGCGCGCCCAGCGGGCGCGCGCGGCCGGAGCCAATCTAACCAAGCGCGGATGCGTTGCGCGCGGCGGCGGGCTTGTGATTCCGGGTCAGGGCAAGGGGATGAATTCCGTTTCGTCAGGCACCGGCGGGTAAGCCTGCTCACGCCAGCGCGCGCTCGCGCTGTCGATCAGTTCCTTGGAGCTGGCCACGAAGTTCCACCAGATGAGCCGCGCGCCGTCCATCTTCGCGCCGCCGAGCACGACCAGCCGCGACGCCGACTTCGCTTCGATGCGCGCAGTCAGGTCGGACGCGAGCACGGCAAGGTGTCCGACCGGCGCCGGCACGCCGCCGACCTCGACGTCGCCATCGATCACATACACGCCGCGCTCCTGGTGCTCGGGTGGCAGATCGACGCCCCCACCGGCCGCAAGGTCTATCGCCAGATAGATCATCGGGGAAAACGTCGGTGTCGGCGCACGCCGGCCGAATGCCGTGCCGGCAAGCAGTCGCATCGTCACGCCCGGCTCTTCGATCTCCGGAAGCGACGCCCTGGGATGATGACTGAATGAAGGTTCGACGTTCTCGTGTGATTTCGGCAGCGCGACCCACGTCTGCAGTCCATGCAGCCGGTGGCCCGCGGCGCGGTCCTTGGGGCCCGTGCGCTCCGAGTGTACGATGCCTTGCCCGGCGGTCATCCAGTTGACGTCGCCCGGAACGATCGCCTGCACGTTGCCCAGGCTGTCGCGGTGGACCTGCCCGCCTTCGAAAAGGTAGGTGACGGTGGCGAGCCCGATGTGCGGATGCGGCCGCACGTCGATGCCTCGTCCCGGCGGGAATTGCACCGGCCCGAAATGATCGAAAAAAATGAACGGTCCGACCATCTGGATCGGGTGCGACGGCAGCAGACGCTGCACCAGAAGGCCGCCGATGTCGCGCGTATTCGGCTTGAGCAGTGTGGCTATCGGGGCGGGCATGGCGCGTCTTAAGTGCTGCACCTGTATTGTATCGCTTCGAGGCTCGCGCTAAAGCGCGCCGTGCCGAAGCGCCTTGACGACGAAGCGGCCCGGATCGATCGCATCGAGCAGCGCGTGCGAAAGCGGCGCGGGCTCGGCATCGAGCTCGCTCGCAAGCGCCTCCGCCGCCAGCGCTGACCACGACAGGCCTCGCGAGGCGAAGGCGAACGCGCCGTACAGGCCGCGGATGCGCGGCAGATCGGCAAGATGGGCGCCGGCGAGCGCGGCCTGATCGGCGCGCGCGCGATCGATGGCGACGATCGCGCCGACCATCGGCAGGCGGTCGGTCGCGACGCAGCGAAAACCGACGCCGCCGTCGAGCGTTGCCGCATCGATGCCGGCGGCGCTGCCGGGCAGCATGTGTTCGGCGCGGGCGAGGTTGACGGCGTGGCTCACGGCGTTCGGGTACCGATCGTCGTCGTCGAGATCGTAAGTCGCGCCCGCGACGGCGATACCATCGACCGCCGGCAACACATAGCCATCGCCGCCGACGACGACGCGCGGCGCCGCAAACGGCGGCGCGCGCAAATAGCTTTGCTGGCCGCGTATTCGTCGCAGCGGAGCCGCGCCCAGGTCGACCAGCCGGGCGGCGTCGCAGGCATTGGCCAGGACGACCACCGGCGCGGCGGCGATCTTCGCACCCGAGGCGTCGCGCGCTGTCCAGCCATCACCCTCGCGCTGCAAGCTTGCGACATGGCGGTCGAGGTGGAGCACCGGCGCCGGTCCGCGGACGGACCGCGCAGCACGGCCGAGCTGCGCGTCGACGATCGCCGCCGGGCGCACGAATCCCGCCATTGGAAACCACCAGCCGCCGATCGCTGCGCGACAGCCGGCGAGCGCGCTAGCATCGGCGCGGGTCGCATGCAGTGCGTAGTCGACCGGATACGCCAGGGCAACGGCGGTGTCGGCGACACGCGCCTCGTTCTCCCCGCCGTCGGCCAGCTGCAGCACGCCGCAACGCTGCCACGGCGGAATCGCGGCGGCGTCGAGCGCACCGGCCCACGCCCGCAGTGCATAGAGGAACCCGGCGCGTGTGAAGCGCGAGAGCAGATTGTCGTCACGCGAAACGTGCGGCTGGAACACGCCGGCGCGCAACGCGGACGCGGCGCCGGAAGACGCGCTGCCGCGTTCGACGAGATCGATGCGCCAGCCGCGCACGGCGAGGCGAGAGGCGACTGCGGCGCCCGACAGCCCCGCGCCGACGACGATCGCGTGGCGCTCCGGCCACGACGGCGGGACTCTCGGTCGCCGCACCGGCCAGCGCGGCGCGTAACGCCCGGCGAGCATGTCGCGCTTGCGTCCAAAGCCGGCGCGTTTTTCGACGGCGAATCCGGCCGCGATCAAGCCGTCGCGCACCATGCCCGCCGCACTGTAGGTCGCCACCGTCGCGCCGGGCGCGGCGAGCCGCGCGAGCGCTTTCAACAGCGGCGCCGACCACATCGCCGGATTGCGGTCCGGCGCGAACCCATCCAGATAAAAGGCGTCGGCGGCGAGGCTCAAGGCCCGCACCGCTTCGATCGCCTCGTCGAAGACGAGCGTCAGCGTGACGTGGTCATCGTCGAAATGCAGCCGGTGCATGCCAGGCACCAGCGGAGGCCATGCCGCGCGCAGTTGTGACGACAGCACCGCCCATTCCGGATGACGCGCGTGCAAGGTCGCAAGATCGGCTCGGTCAAACGGCCAGCGTTCGATCGACACGAAATGCAGGCGCGAGCAACGGTGCGGATCCTCGCGCCAGGCCTGCCAGGTCGCCAGAAAATTGACGCCCACGCCGAACCCGGTCTCGACAATGATGAACGCTCGCGAGCCCGCCCAGCGCGCTGGCAGATCGTTGCCGCGCAGGAACACATGGTGCGCCTGTCCCGCCGCCGAGTCGGCGCTATGGTAGACGTCGGAGAATTGCGGCGAGAATGGATTACCCGTCTCATCGAAGGCGAGTGTCGCCGGCACGATGCGCCGAGCAGGGTGCTCTGCCCTCATCGCGCCGTCGCCCCCGAAATTTTCAGCGCTTGCGGCACGCGGCGAGTTCGGTAGACTAAAGACCGATGCGCTTTGCCTATTTCGACAAGCTCTCCCGCACCCGCCAACGAATCTACCTGCGCAGCGATGCGATCGAATCGCTGGGTTTGCCGCCGGGCCTCGAACTCGGCAGCGTGGTCGCGCGGATCGCCTCGGGTCTGCGCGCCGACGAGCGCACTGCGGTTCAAGCCGGCTGCCAGGCGCTGATCACTGCATTGGCGCGCGGCTATCACGTGCCACCGGTTCGTGTCCGTGTGCTGGCGCGCCGCCCGGCCGACGGCTACGGCGAGCTCCATGGGCTGTACGAGCCCGAGGACGAGGGCGAGACCGCGCGCATCACCGTGTGGATGCGTACCGCGCAGAAAAAACAGGTCGTGGCATTCAAAACGTTCCTGCGCACGCTGATCCACGAGCTTTGCCATCATCTCGACTACGAACTGTTCGCGCTCGAAGAGACCTTCCACACCGAGGGATTCTACAAGCGCGAGTCGAGCCTCGCCGGGGCGCTGCTGGAGCAGTTTGCCGCGCAGGGGAGCCCGCCGGGCCCCTAGCCTGATGCGCACCAGGGGCCTGAACAGGCCCTAGCTCGGCGGCAATTGTGCCGCGTCCCAGCCTCCACCCAGCGCCTTGATCAGAGTGACGCTCGCCGTCAACCGGCGACCGAGGATCGTCAGCGCCGTGCGCTCGTTCGACAGCGCCACTGCCTGCGCGACGACGACCGCGAGATAATTCGCCGTGCCGGCGCGATACTGGTTGAGCGTGATCGTCAGCGATTCGCGCGCCGATTTCACCGCCTCATCCTGGACCGCGGCTTCCTGTTCGAGGATGCGCAAGGCCGCCAGATTGTCCTCGACCTCCTGAAACCCGGCGAGGACGGTCTGCCGATAATTGGCGACATTCTCGTCGTAGGTCGCCATGGCCTGCGCTGTCTGCGCGCGGCGCAATCCCGCATCGAATATCGTCGCCGCGAGCGCCGGACCGAGCGACCAGTAGCGGCTGGGCAAGGTAAAGAGCTGCGACAGCACCGAGCTCTGGAAGCCGCCGGTCGCCGACAAGGTCAGCGACGGAAAGTACGCAGCTTCGGCGACGCCGACCTGAGCGTTCGCCGCAGCGGTGCGGCGCTCGGCCGCCGCGATATCCGGCCGCCGCTCGAGGAGCTCGGAGGGCAGGCCCGGTGGAATCGGCGGAAAAGTCGTGGCGACCGCCTCGGGAGCGATCGAGAAATTCGCCGGCGCCTTGCCGAGCAGCACGGCGATCGCATGCTCGAGCTGCGCGCGCTGCACACCGGCATCCAGCGCCTGCGCCTGCGTCGACTTCAACTGCGTCTCGGCCTGCGCGACGTCGGCGCGCGCAGCGACGCCGACCGCATACTGGTTGCGCGTCAGCTGCAGCGACTTCTGGTAGGCGTCGACCGTTTCGGTAAGCAGACGAATCTGGGCGTCCTGCGCGCGCAGCAGGAAATAATCTTCGGCGAGCTGTGCCTGCGCCGACAGCTTGGCCGCTTCCAGGTCGGCCAGGCTTGCCTGCGCCGTCGCTTCGCCGGCCTCGACGGTCCTGCGCACGCGGCCCCAAAGGTCGATCTCCCAGTTGACGTCGAGCGAGACGTTGTAGCTGTTGCGCACCGCTCCACCCACGCCGCCGCCGCTGACGTCGGTGCTGCCGCCGATGGTGGCGCGGCCGCCGCCGCGCGTCGCGCTGGCGTTCGCGGTCACGATCGGAAAATAGGCCGCCTGCGCTTGCTGGGTCAGCGCCCGCGCCTCGCGAACGCGGGCTTCCGCCGCCTTGATCGTCTGGTTGCTGACTTCGACCTGCCCGAGCAGCGCATCGAGTTGCGGATCATTGAACACCGTCCACCACGGACCGCGAGGTTCGGTCTCGCGCGGTTGCGCCGTCTTCCACCCCTGCGCTTCCTTGTACGCCGCGGGTGTCTCGGTCTCGGGCCGCGCGTAGTTCGGGCCGAGCATGCAACCGGAAAGCAGCGTCGCCGCGCCGGCGATGATCGCGGCGACGAGGCTCACGCGGGATTCGGGCTTGTGCATTGTTGCCACCGTCCTCATCACTCGGCGGCGGCTGCGGCGGGAGTTGCCGTCGGATGTCGACGCTGCCGCAGCCGGCGGGTCCACAGGCTGAAACGGTCGAGATAGAGATACACGACCGGCGTCGTGTACAAGGTCAGCATCTGGCTGACGATCAGTCCGCCGACGATCGAAATGCCCAGCGGCCGGCGCAGCTCCGCGCCATCGCCATTGCCCAGCGCCAGCGGTACCGCGGCAAGCAGCGCGGCCATCGTCGTCATCATGATCGGACGGAAGCGCAGCAGGCAGGCCTCGAATATCGCGTCGCGCGAGTTCTTGCCCCGGTGACGCTCGGCGTCGAGCGCGAAGTCGATCATCATGATGGCGTTCTTCTTGACGATACCGATCAGCAATATGACGCCGATCAGCGCGATGACGCTGAACTCCGTCTTGAACAGCAGCAGCGCGAGCAGCGCACCGACGCCGGCAGACGGCAGCGTGGACAGGATCGTGAGCGGGTGTACGTAGCTTTCATAGAGGATGCCCAGCACGATATAGACGGTCAGCAGGGCCGCGAGGATCAGCCAGGGCTGACTGCTCAGAGAGGCCTGGAACGCTTGTGCGGTGCCCTGGAAGCTGCCGCGTATCGTCGCGGGAACCCCCAGCTCGGCGAGCGCCCTGTCGATGGCAACCGTCGCCTGGCCGAGCGACGTTCCCTCGGGGAGATTGAACGAGATCGTCGAAGCGACGAACTGCGACTGGTGATTGACGCCCAGCGCGGTGTTGGTCGGGGCGTAATGCGCGATCGCGGACAGCGGAACCTGGGCGCCCTTGGTCGTGCTGACATAGACGTCGTTCAGCGTGTCGGGCGCCTGCCAATACCCGGGCGCCGCCTCCATGACGACGTGGTACTGGTTGAGCGCCGAATAGATCGTCGATACCTGTCGCTGCCCGAACGCGTCGTTCAGGGTGGTGTCGATAAGCCTCGGCGAGACCCCGAGCCGCGCCGCGGCGTCGCGATCGATCACCAGCGAAGTCTGGAGCCCCTTGTCCTGCTGGTCGGTGTTGACGTCGACCAGTTGCGGCAGGCGTGACAGCGCCGCGCGTATGCGCGGCTCCCAGGTGCGAAGCTCATCCAGGTCGTCCGCCTGCAGCGTGTACTGGTAGGTCGCATTCGCCTGCCTGCCCCCGACGCGGATGTCCTGCACGGGGTTGAGAAACAGGTTCGCGCCGGGCTCATTGGCGAGCTTGACGCGCAAGCGCGCGATGATCTTATCGGCCGACTCCTTGCGTTCGGCCAGCGGCTTCAGTTGGACGAACATCCTGCCCGTATTGCGCTGCGCCCCGCCTGTGAACGCGACGACGTTCTCGACCGCCGGATCGGCGCGCACGATGTCGATGAAGCCGGCGAGCTTCGGCTGCATCGCCTGGAACGAGATGCTCTGGTCGGCCTGGATAAAGCCGATCAGGCGGCCAGTGTCCTGGGTCGGAAAGAAGCCCTTCGGAATGATCACGTACAGGTAGACGTTCAAGCAGACGACCGCCAGCAGGATCAGCATCATCAGGATCCCGTGCGTCAGCACCCAGCCGAGGCTCTTCTCGTAGCCGCGACGCAACCGCTCGAAACCGCGTTCGCTCCACGCGTACAGTCGTCCGTGCCGCCGCTCGCTCGCCGGAAGCAGCAGACGCGAGCACATCATGGGCGTCATCGTCAGCGACAGCATCAGAGAAATCAGGATCGCCACCGACAGCGTCACGGCAAACTCGCGGAAATAGCGGCCGACGATGCCGCCCATCAACAAAATGGGTATGAACACCGCGATCAGCGACAGGCTCATCGACAGGACGGTGAAGCCGACTTCGCGCGCGCCTTGCAGCGCGGCCTGGAATGGGGCGATGCCGCGCTCGATGTGCCGCGAGACGTTTTCCAGGACGACGATCGCATCGTCGACGACGAAGCCGGTGGCGATCGTAAGCGCCATCAGCGAGAGGTTGTTCAGGCTGAACCCGAAGAGGTACATCGCCCCGAAAGTCGCGACCAGCGACACCGGCACGGCGACGCTCGGGATCAGCGTCGCCCGCCAATGGCGCAGAAAAACGAACACGACAATCACTACCAGGCACACCGCGACGATCAGTGTGCGCTCGACGTCGCGCAGCGACGCTCGTATCGTCGTCGTACGCTCCATCACAACGTCGAGCTTGATCGCGCTCGGGATCGAGGCGCGGATCTGCGGCAGCATTTCGGTCACGCTGTCGACTGTCTCGATGATGTTCGCGTTCGGCTGGCGGCTGATGATGATCAGCACCGAAGGCTTGCCGTTCGACGATCCGGCGTTACGCAGGTCCTGCACCGAGTCGACGACCTGGCCGAGATCGGTGAGCCGGACCGCGGCGCCGTTGCGATAGGCGACGATCAGCGGCAGATAGTCGACGGCTTTTTTCGCCTGGTCGTTCGCCTGGATCTGCCAATGGCGATCGCCGTCCTCGAGCGAGCCCTTCGGCCGGTTGGCATTGGTCGCGGCGAGCACCGTGCGCACGTCCTCGAAGCCGATGCCGTACTTGTTGAGCTTCGGCGGATCGAGCTCGACCCGCACCGCCGGCAGCGAGCTGCCGCCGACCTGCACGTCGCCGACGCCGGACAATTGCGAGAGCTTCTGCGCAATGATCGTCGAGCCGGCGTCGTACATTTGTCCCTGCGTCATCGTGTCGGACGTCAGCGCCAGGATCATGATCGGTGCGTCGGCCGGATTGACCTTGCGATAGGTCGGATTGCCCGGGAGCCCGGTCGGCAAGAGGCTTCTCGCCGCGTTGAGTGCGGCCTGGACGTCGCGCGCTGCGCCATCGATGTCGCGTGAAAGCTCGAATTGCAGGGTGACACGCGACGAACCCAGCGAGCTGCTCGACGTCATCTCGGTCACGCCGGCGATACGGCCGAGCGAGCGCTCGAGCGGTGTGGCGACGGTCGCGGCCATCGTTTCAGGGCTCGCGCCGGGCAGCGACGCCGACACCGAAATCGTAGGAAAGTCGACTTGCGGAAGCGGCGAAACCGGCAGCAGGCGGAACGCCGCGATGCCCGCGAGCGCCAGGCCGATCGTCAGCAGCGTCGTCGCGACCGGCCGCGCGATGAATGGCGCCGACAGGTTGACCTGTCCGGGAAGCGCGTCGGATTCTTTGTCGGCCATGTCAATCGCCGGCCCGAGGCACGGGCTCGGATCCGGCCTTCCGGCCGCGGCGCCCTTCGACCCGGCGAGCGAGTCGGTCGAACGCGAGGTAGATGACCGGCGTGGTGAACAAGGTCAGCATCTGGCTGACGATCAGGCCGCCGACCATCGTGATACCCAGCGGATGGCGCAATTCGGAGCCCACACCCCAGCCCAGCATCAGCGGCAGCGCGGCGAGCAGCGCTGCCATCGTGGTCATCATGATCGGGCGAAAGCGCAGCAGGCACGCCTGGAAGATCGCCTCGCGCGGAGGCTTGCCTTCGTTGCGCTCGGCGTCGAGCGCGAAGTCGATCATCATGATCGCGTTTTTCTTGACGATGCCGATCAGGAGCACGATGCCGATGATGGCGATGACGTCGAGGTCCTTGCCGAAGATCATCAGGCCGAGCAGCGCACCGACGCCCGCGGAAGGCAGCGTCGACAGGATCGTGATTGGATGGATGTAGCTTTCGTACAGCACGCCCAGCACGATGTACATCGTGACTATCGCGGCGAGGATCAGCCAGAGCTCGTTGGCCAGCGAGCCGCGAAACGCCGCGGCGGCGCCCTGAAAACGCAATTGCGCGCTGGCCGGCAGCGCGAGCTCCTGCTGCGCTTTCTGGATTTCCTCGACCGCATTGCCGAGCGACGCTCCGGGCGCCAGGTTGAACGAGATTGTCGCCGCCGGAAACTGGCCGTTGTGACTGACGACCAGCGCCGTCGCGTGCTCGCTGATCCGCGCGATCGACGTAAGTGGCACCTGTTGCGGGGATTGCTGGCTCGCGCCCGCCGGACTGGCGCCCGCGCCCGGCGCGGCCAGCGCCGCGGAGGCGTTGGCCCCGACCGACGCCGGCGCCGACGAGACGTTGCCGACCGGCACATAGATCTGCGACAGCGCTTCCGGCCCGAGCTGGAACTCGGGCTTTACTTCCAGCACGACGCGGTACTGGTTCGTCTGCGTGAATATCGTCGACACCAGTCGCTGGCCGAACGCGTTGTACAAGGCGTTGTCGATCGCGGCCGGAGTGATCCCGTAGCGGCTCGCCGTCGCGCGGTCGATGTCGACGTAAGCCTGCAGGCCGCCGTCCTGCAGGTCGCTGGCAACGTCGGCCAGCTGCGGAATATGACGCAAACGCTCGACGATGCGCGGAACCCAGACGCTCAATTCGTCCGGGTTCGTGTCCTCGATCGTGAATTGGTATTGCGTCCGGCTGACCCGGTCCTCGATCGTCAGATCCTGCACCGGCTGCATGTACAGCGCGATGCCTTCGACACTGGCGACACGCGCTTGCAGATCGCGGATGACGTCGGTGGCGCGCCCGTGCCGCTGCGAGAGCGGCTTCAGGTTGATCAGCATCCGGCCGCTGTTCAGGGTCACGTTGGTTCCGTCGACGCCGATGAACGACGAGAGGCTCTCGACCGCGGGGTCCTGCAGGATGACGGCGGCGAGTGCCTGCTGCCGCTCCGCCATCGCGGCGAACGAGACCGTTTGCGGCGCCTCGGTGATGCCCTGGATCGCCCCGGTGTCCTGGATCGGAAAGAAGCCTTTCGGAATGAATATGTACAACACGACCGTCAGTACCAGCGTGATCGCGGCGACGACCAGGGTTGCGACCTGCCGGTCGAGCACCCAGTTCAGCATCTCGCCGTAGCGCTCGATCAGTCGATCAAAGATCTCGCCGCTTCGCCGGTAGAGCTTGCCCTGCTTTTCCTTTTCGGTGTGGCGAAGGAAGCGCGCGGACATCATCGGCGTCAGCGTCAACGACACGACGGCTGAAATCAGGATCGATATCGCCAACGTGATGGCGAATTCGCGGAACAGCCGGCCGACGACGTCGCCCATGAACAGCAGCGGGATCAGCACGGCGATCAGCGAGATCGTCAGCGAGATGATCGTGAACCCGATCTGCTCGGCTCCCTTAAGCGCCGCGGCCAGCGGCTTTTCGCCGGCCTCGATGTAGCGAGCGATGTTCTCGATCATCACGATAGCGTCGTCGACCACGAAGCCGGTCGCGATCGTCAGCGCCATCAGCGTCAGGTTGTTGATCGAGAACCCGGCCAGATACATCACGCCGAACGTGCCGATCAGCGACAGCGGCACCGCAACGCTCGGGATCACCGTCGCCGAGAGGCTGCGCAGGAAGAGGAAGATGACCATCACGACCAGCGCGACCGCGAGGAAGAGCTCGAACTGCACGTCGTGCACCGATGCTCGTATCGTGATCGTGCGGTCGGTAAGCATCGTGACGTCGACCGCGGCCGGCAGCGACGCTTGTAATTGCGGCAGAAGCTGCTTGATCCGGTCGACGACCTCGATCACGTTGGCGCCGGGCTGGCGCTGGATATTGACGATGATCGCCGGCTGTTGATTCGCCCACGCGGCAAGGCGCGTGTTCTCGGCACCGTCGACGACGTCGGCAACGTCGGTGAGCCGCACCGGCGAGCCATTTCGATAGGCGACGATCATGCTCTTGTATTCATCGGCGCTCTTGAGCTGGTCGTTGGCGTCGATCGTCGAGGCACGCGTCGGCCCGTCGAAGCTGCCCTTGGCCTGATTGGTGTTAGCGTTGCTGATGGCCGTGCGCACATCGTCCAGCGACATGCCGTACGCCGCCAGCGCGGTTGGATTGGCCTGGATGCGCACCGCCGGCCGCTGTCCTCCGCTAAGGCTGACCAGCCCCACGCCGGGCAGTTGCGACAGCTTGGTCGCCAGCCGCGTGTCCGCGAGGTCCTCGATCTTCGGCAGCGGCATCGTCTTGGACGTCAGCGCCAGGGTCATGATCGGCGTGTCGGCCGGATTGACCTTGTTGTAGATCGGCGGCGTCGGAAGATCGGCCGGGAGGAAGCTGCCGGAAGCGTTGATCGCCGCCTGCACTTCCTGCTCGGCGACGTCGAGAGACAGGTTCAGATCGAACTGCAAGGTGATGACCGAAGCGCCGCCAGAGCTGGTCGACGACATCTGCTTCAATCCCGGCATCTGTCCGAACTGCCGCTCGAGCGGCGCGGTGATCGACGAGGTGGTGACGTCGGGACTGGCGCCTGGATACAGCGTGACCACCTGTATCGTCGGATAGTCGACCTGCGGCAGCGCCGAAATCGGCAGCACGCGGTACGCGATGACGCCGGCGAGCAGGATCGCCAGCATCAACAGCGAGGTCGCGACCGGGCGCAGGATGAACGGGCGAGACGGGTTCATCGAAACGCTTTCATCGGGTTCGCGGCTTTGCGCCGGCGGCGCGTCAGCCGCCGCCCTTGCTGCGCCGGCCCTGGCCGTTTGCTCCCTTGCCGGCGCCCGGCGCATTCTCGCGCGGCGGCGCCGCCTGTTGCGTCGCCCGCGCGGCAGCGTCGATCAATTCGACGCTCGAGCCGTCGCGAAGCTTGTCGGCGCCGTCGACGACGACCAGATTCCCCGGAGCGAGCCCTTTACTCACCTCGCTCGTCTCGCCCGAGACTGCGCCGAGCTGCACCGGGGTCACCGCGACGGTCTTGTCCTCCTTCACCAGAAAGACGAACGTGCCCGGCGCGCCGCGCTGGATCGCGGCCGTCGGGACCAGCGTCGCGTCCTCATGTGTTTCGACCACCATCCGGACGTTGACGAACTGATTCGGAAACAGCGCGCTGTCGGTGTTGGGAAATTCGGCCTTGACCTTGACCGTCCCGGTGGTCGTGTCGATCTGATTGTCGATCGTCAGCAGGCGACCGGTCGCGAGCCGGGTCTTGCCGCCGCGGTCGAATGCATCGACTGCGACCGACTGTGTACCTTGCATGCGCTTGACGATGCGCGGCACGTTGTCCTCCGGCACCGGATAGATGACGGTGACCGGCTGCACTTGGGTGATCGTCACCACTCCGTTGCTGTCGGAGGCGTGGACGATGTTGCCCGGATCGACCTGCCGCAATCCGACGCGGCCGCTGATCGGTGCGATGATGCGGGCGTAGGTGATCTGCAGCCTGGCGTTGTCGACGGCGCCCTTGTCGGACTCGACGGCGCCCTGAAACTGGCGAACCAGCGCCGCCTGCGTGTCGACCTGCTGCCTTGAGATCGAGTCCTGGGAGAGCAGCGTCTGATAGCGCTCGAGATCGACCTGCGCGTTTTTGAGTTGCGCCTGGTCGCGCGCCATCTGTCCGTTCGCCTGCGTCAACATCACTTCGAACGGCCGCGGATCGATCTGTGCGAGAAGGTCGCCCGCCTTGACATTCTGGCCCTCGCGGAAGGCGACGCTCATCAGCTGTCCGTCGACGCGAGTGCGGACGACGACATTGTTGGCAGGCGTGACCGTGCCCAGCGCGTCGATGTAGACGTCGATATTGCCTTTGCGCGCCGGCGCAGCCACGACTGGCATCGGGCGCGAGGCGGCATCGCCCTTGCCGCCCGCCTTGCCTTGGTCGCCGCTGCCATGTCCGAACCAGTACCAGGCGGCCAGCGCGGCCGCGGCGAGCGCGACCGCGGCCAGCAACCAGGGCCAGCGGCGTGAGCGCGAGCGCGGACCGGGCCGGGTCAGCGCGGGCTGTTCGACGGTTTCTCCCGGCGACCGCCGCTCGGCAGCTGCCGGATGCTCGGGCCTTCCCGGGTCGCGCGTTTGATCATTCATCGCTTATGGGGCACCACGCCCGAAGGGCACAATCGTTGGATTGTCCGGCTTTTGCCCGGTTCGTTGCAGTGGAGTTGTAACCAGGTATTTGGGCCCGGGCCTTTAGTTGTAAGCAGTTATTGGGCCCGCCGGACCTTGCGGAGGCCGGCAGTGTCGCCTGGGCGGCCCGGACGGGGGTCCACAGGAGGCGATGCTTAGGCTAAAATCACTATCCCCGAGGAGCGTTGCAACAGCCGCTGCAGGTCCGGCCGGCTGCCAGGCTCGGGGCATTCCCATGGCAACGGCGCTCGTTGAACCGCGACTCGCGCGCGGGGGAACGAGCAAGAACCCCTCCTTTCCCCTCGGCTGTCGCTCTATGGAGTGACGCATGAACGCACCAACCGATATCCAGCAATTCACCGACTTCCGGGTGGCCGATCTGGAGCTCGCCGCCTGGGGCCGCAAGGAAATCGCCATCGCCGAGACCGAAATGCCCGGGTTGATGGCGATCCGCGAGGAGTTCGCGCCCGAGCAGCCGCTTCGGGGCGCACGTATCGCCGGCAGCCTGCACATGACGATCCAGACGGCGGTGCTGATCGAAACCTTGAAGGCGCTTGGCGCCGAAGTGCGCTGGGCATCTTGTAATATTTACTCGACGCAGGATCATGCGGCGGCAGCGGTCGCCGCCAGCGGAGTCCCCGTATTCGCCTACAAGGGCGAGACGCTCGACGAGTACTGGGAGTTCACCCATCGCATTTTCGAGTGGGGCGGCCCGGGATCGGCGGACGGCGCGCCGAACATGATTCTGGACGACGGCGGCGACGCGACCCTGCTGGTGCACCTGGGCGCGCAGGCCGAGTCGGACCGGTCGCTGATCGGCCATCCGTCGAACGAAGAGGAGTTCGCGCTGTTCGCCGCGATTGCGCGGCGGCTGGCGCAGGATGCGCATTTCTATTCGCGCATCAAATCCAGCATCAAGGGAGTCACCGAGGAAACGACGACCGGCGTCAAGCGCCTGTACACGATGCACAAGGAGGGCCGGCTGGCCTTTCCCGCGATCAACGTCAATGATTCGGTGACCAAGAGCAAATTCGACAATCTTTACGGCTGCCGCGAATCGCTGGTCGACGGCATCAAGCGCGCGACCGACGTGATGATCGCCGGCAAGATCGCGCTCGTCGCCGGTTACGGCGACGTCGGCAAGGGTTCGGCGCAGGCGCTGCGCGCATTGTCGGCGCAGGTCTGGGTCACCGAAATCGATCCGATCTGCGCGCTGCAGGCTGCGATGGAAGGCTACCGCGTCGTGACGATGGATTACGCCGCCGACAAGGCGGATATCTTCGTCAGCGCGACCGGAAACATCGACGTCATCACGCTCGCGCACATGAAGCGCATGAAGCACAACGCGATCGTGTGCAACATCGGCCACTTCGACAACGAAATCGACGTCGCGGGGCTCAAGCAATACACGTGGGACAACATCAAGCCCCAGGTCGACCACGTCATCTTTCCCGATGGCAAGCGCATCATTCTGCTGGCCGAGGGAAGGCTGGTGAACCTGGGCTGCGGAACCGGGCATCCGAGCTATGTAATGTCGAGCTCGTTCGCCAATCAGGTGATGGCGCAGATCGAGCTGTGGACCGACGCCAGGAGCAGGAGCGGCAGATATCCGATCGGCGTCTATGTTTTGCCCAAGCATCTGGACGAAAAGGTGGCGCGGCTGCAGCTCAAAAAGCTGGGCGCGATGCTGACCGAGCTGTCCGACAAGCAGGCGAGATATATCGGCGTCGATGTTCAAGGTCCGTACAAACCGGAGACGTATCGGTACTGACAGCATTGTCGCGCCGGCGGATTCGACCGTCACCTTCGGCGACGTTCAATCCGCCGGGCATCGCGGCGAGTTTGCTCTTGTTCCGCGTCGTAACGCTTCGAACTGGGAGAATCAAGCATGCGCCTTCTGATCGTATGGCTGATCAATGCCGCGGCGCTGTTCGCGCTGCCTTACCTGATGTCATCGATAAAGGTCGATTCGATCGTCACGGCGCTGATTGCGGCGCTGGTGCTGGGGCTGATCAATACCTTCATCCGTCCGGTGCTGGTGCTGCTGACCTTGCCGGCGACCTTGCTGACGCTGGGACTGTTCATCTTCGTGATCAATGGCCTGTTGTTCTGGTTCGTCGCGTCGTTCATCGAAGGCTTCCACGTCGCCGGCTTCTGGTCGGCAGTGCTCGGCGCGATCCTGTACAGCATCATCTCCTGGGCGCTGTCGGCGCTGCTGCTGCCGAAAAAAGCGTAGCGGGCGCCCGGCGATGAGCGGAGCCAGCGATCGGATTTTCAGCTTCGAGTTCTTCCCGCCGGCGACGCCGGAGGGTGCGACGAAGCTTTCCGCGACGCGAGCTCAGCTCGCGCAGCTCGGCCCGAAATTCTTTTCGGTGACCTACGGAGCCGGCGGCTCGACGCGCGACCGCACGCTCGCGGCAGTGCTCGACATCCAGGCGAGCGGCCAGCGCGCGGCGCCGCACATCTCATGCATCGGCTCGACCCGCGACACCGTGCGCGCGACGCTGGCCACCTACCGCGAGCACGGCATCGGCCATCTGGTCGCGCTGCGCGGCGACCTGCCGTCCGGCAGCGCCGACGTCGGTGAATTCCGCTATGCGAACGAGCTGGTCGAGTTCATCCGCGAGACCACCGGCGACTGGTTCCACATCGACGTCGCCTGCTATCCGGAATACCACCCGCAGGCCCGGAGTCCAGGCGAGGACATGGCGAACTTCAAGCGCAAGCTCGATGCCGGCGCCGACTCGGCGATCACCCAGTATTTCTTCAACGCCGACAGCTACTATCACTTCGTCGACGAGGCCGCCGCGCTTGGCATCGACGTGCCGATCGTGCCCGGCGTGATGCCGATCGCGAGCTTCACCAAGCTGGCGCGCTTTTCCGATGCATGCGGCGCGGAGATTCCGCGCTGGATCCGCAGCAAGCTCGAGAGCTTCGGCGACGACAGCGCGGCGATCCGCGCCTTCGGCCTCGACGTCGTCACCGACCTCTGCGACGCCCTGCTCTCGCACGGCGCACCGGGCCTCCATTTCTACACCTTGAACCAGGCGAGCCTGACGACGATCATCTGGCAGCGTCTGGGCCTTTAGAAGTTCGGCAGACGCCGGACAGCTAGCCGCGACCAGGCCGGAACGAGACGAGCTCGGTGACCGTGCGTTCGGTATAGACCTGCGTCGCGCCGCTGTCCCCGGGTTCGGCGTAGGTGGCCTCGCGCGCCTCGCGCACCACCCCCTTGACCTCGGGCGCATACCAGACCTGATCGCGGCGAGTCGTCCGTGTGCGCCATGGCTGCCGGTCGTCGAGATCCAGCACCCTGTACAGCCGGACGGTGTCGAAGCTGCCTGCCGGCACGGTCACGGCCGCGCGCCCCTGCACGTCGCCGTAAATGAGGATCTGGTCGGGCAGCTCGATATCGCGGCGAAACGTCGGGACGACCTGGCGCCAGGTCTTGCCCTGCTCGAGCGGGAACGCGAGCAGCGCGGCGGCCGGCGCGAAGCGGCGCGTCGAGCCATCCAGCATGCCTGCGCGCAGGCCTCCGCCGCCTTCGATTTCATCGGTCCATTCGGAACGCACTCCGTCATTGACCTTCACGACGCGCAGCGTCGCGACATCTCCGGCCAGCGCTACGACCTCGGTGTCGATCTGCGCCACGGCGCCGCGCCGCATGTTGTCGATCACGCGGTATTGCCAATGGTCGCCGACGACGAATCGCGGCGATGCAATCGGCGGACCGACCGGCACCGTCGCGCAGGCGGCGAGCAGCACCAGCGGGGCAATCCGCACCAAGACGCAGGAGAACAGGCGCATCGACGTCTCCTCCTCGCGCAGTCGCGAGCCTTAAGGGGCGGCTGACCGCCGACGCGATTCAGCCGGCGTGCCCGCCGGCGTTCAGGCCGAGTACGCCCGCGACGATGAGCACGGTACTTACGATCTTCAGCGTCGTCATTGGTTCCTGGAAGCAGCGAAGCCGATCCGAGCGATCAGGGCCGTTCCTGCGCCCGACCCTATCGCACAAGAAACGCTGATGTCGATTTTGTTGCGAACCGGCGGTTGTGACCTAGCCGGCGTCGGTCAGCGCTCCGCGGCTCGCGGTCGATACCAGCTTCATGTACTTGGCCAGCACGCCCCGCGTGTAGCGCGGCGGTGGCGGCGACCATTTCGCGCGACGCGCGGCGATCTTGGCGTCGTCGACGTTGAGCTGGATCAGCCGCCGGTGCGCATCGATCGTGATCGAGTCGCCCTCCTCGACCAGCGCGATCATGCCGCCGACGTACGCCTCAGGCGCGACATGACCGACGACCATGCCCCAGGTGCCACCCGAAAAGCGGCCGTCGGTGATCAATCCGACGCTGTCGCCCAAGCCCTGGCCGATCAGTGCCGATGTCGGCGCCAGCATTTCCTGCATCCCCGGACCGCCTTTCGGGCCTTCGTAGCGGATCACCATCACGTCGCCCGGCTTGATTTTCTTGCCGATGATCGCGTCCAGCGCTGCCGGCTCGGAATCGAACACCCGCGCCGGGCCGGTAATAGACAGACTCTTCAAGCCGGTGATCTTGGCCACGCAGCCCTCCGGCGCGAGATTGCCCTTGAGGATCGCCAAATGGCCCTGCGTGTACACCGGCCGGTCCCAGGGTCGGATCACCTCCTGATCGCGGCGCGGCGTGTCGGGGACGTCGGAGAGTTCCTCGCCGATCGTCTTGCCGGTAATCGTCATGCAGTCACCATCGAGCAGATCGTGGGCGAGCAGCATTTTGAGCACCTGCGGCACGCCGCCCGCCGCATGAAAGTCGGTGGCGACAAAGCGTCCGGAGGGTTTGAGATCGCAGAGCACGGGCACGCGCTGGCGCACGCGCTCGAAATCGTCGATCGACCACTCGACCCCGGCTGCGGCGGCGATCGCGAGGTAATGCAGTACCGCGTTGGTCGAGCCGCCGGTCGCCATCACCAGCGCTATCGCGTTTTCGATCGAGCGGCGTGTGATGATGTCGCGAGGCTTCAAATCCAGATCGATCGCATGAACCAGCGCGCCTGCCGACGCCGCCGCGCTATCGGCCTTTTCGGGATCAGGCGACGCCATCTGCGAGCTGCCGAGCAGACTCATCCCCAGTGCCTCGAACGACGAGGACATCGTGTTGGCTGTGTATTGCCCGCCGCAGGCGCCGACGGTCGGACAGGCGTTTTTTTCGATGCCGTCCAGATCCTCCTTCGACATCTTGCCGGCGGTGAACGCGCCGACCGCCTCGAACGGGCTGACGATGGTGAGCTTCTCGCCCTTCCAGAAACCGGGCTTGATCGTGCCGGCGTAGACGAAGATCGCGGGCACGTTCATCCGCGCCATCGCCATCATCGAGCCCGGCATGTTCTTGTCGCAGCCGCCGACGCAAACGACGCCGTCCATGCACTGCCCCATCACGGCGACCTCGATCGAGTCGGCGATGACCTCGCGCGACACCAGCGAATATTTCATGCCTTCGGTGCCCATGCCGATTCCGTCGGTCACCGTCGGGAACCCGAAGACCTGCGGCTTCGCACCGGCTGCGGCCAGCGCCGCCATCGCGCGGTCGACCAGCGGCTGGATCCCGGCATTACAGGGATTCATCGTGCTGTGGCCGTTGGCCACGCCGACGATAGGCTTGTCGAAATCGCCGTCGCCGAAACCTACCGCGCGCAGCATCGCGCGGTTAGGCGAGCGGGCGACTCCCTGGGTGATGATCCAGCTGCGTCGGTTGTTGGCCATGGCTCTCGGGGAATCCTGATAGGGGTGTCGATGTACGGTGCCGCCGTCGCTTCGCGCGAGTGCGGTGCGGATGCGTCAGCGCCTTGGTGCGGCGACCGCGGCGCGCCGGGCCTGCAGTATCCCGGACAAAATGAGCGCCATGCCGATCAGATGCTGCCAACCCGGGCGTTCGCCGAGAAAGGCGATCGCGAGCAGGCTTCCGAACAGCGGCACGAGGTGGATGAACAGACTCGCGTGGACGGGGCCGACCCGATCGATCGCGTTGTTGTAGCAAAGCGTCGCGGCGAGACTGGAGAACAGTGCGAAATACCCGATCGCCGCCAGTGCCTGCCACGACAGGTCGGGCGTTGCCGACACGGCGCGATCGATCAGGAAGAACGGCGTTGCGATCAGCGTGCCGATCACGCCGGTGACGAACACATAACCAAGCGGCGAAAGATCGGCCGGGCGATAGCGGAGCAGCACCGCGTAAAAGCCCCAGATGAACAGCGCGATCAGCATGATCAGGTCGCCGACGTTCGGCGCCAGCGTGAATAGCGCGCCCGGATGGCCATGCGCGACGATGAACAGCACGCCGAGCAGCGAAGTCAGGAAGCCGAGCAGCGCGCGCGTCGGCGGCAAGTGCCTGAGCAGAATCCACGAGGCGACCATCACCCAGATCGGGATCGTCGAGTTCAGCAGTGTCGTGTTGGTCGCCGTCGTGTAGTGCAGTGACCAGTAGGTCAGCGCGTTGTAAAGCCCGGTGCTCATTACGCTCAGCAGCAGCAGAATCCGCCACGATCGAGACAGCTGCGTTCGCTTGGCGAGCACTTCCCGCCAACAGAACGGCGCCAGCACGGCGATCACGATCACCCACCGCCAGTACGACAGGCCTATCGGCGACATCGCGTCGGCGACGGCGCGGCCGATGACCATGTTACCGGCCCAGAACAGCGAGGTCAGCGACAGCAACGTCGCCGGGTGATAGCGGTCGAGGATCGAGGTGCGCATCGGTAAGGCCCTTGACGGCTTTTATAGCGCGCGGGCTCTAATACTGTCCAATACACTTTATCGCTATAATTGATGCTATAGAGGTATCAATGCTGGATCTCCGCCGCCTGCGCTACTTCGTGGCCGTCGCCGAGGCACTGCACTTCGGGCGCGCCGCGGCGCGCCTGCACATGTCGCAGCCGCCGCTGTCGCGTCAGATCCAGCAGCTCGAGCGTGAGATAGGCGTGCTGCTGTTTCGCCGCAGCAAGCGTCGGGTCGAGTTGACCGACGCCGGGGCCTATCTGCTGGATCAGGCGCGCGAAATGCTTGCCGATGCCGAGACGCTCGCCGTCCGGACGCGGCGGGTCGAGTCCGGGGAGACCGGGCGATTGACGCTCGGTTTCATCAGCACCGTCGATTACAGCATCCTGCCGGGACTGCTCAGCGCCTATCGCGCAGCGCATCCTGGCGTGACGCTCGAGTTGCGCGAGCTGACCAGCGACGTCCAGTTGCGCGAGCTGCACGAGGGGCGCATCGACGCGGGCATGCTGCTGGCGCCGGTGGACGATACTGCACTCGCGATGCTGCCGCTGCTGCGCGAGCCGCTGATTGCCGCCTTGCCGGCAGACGATCCTCTGGCGCGATCGCACGCGGCGCTTTCGCTGGCCTCGCTGGCGGAGAGGCCGTTCGTCATCTTTCCCCGTCCTGCCGCAGCAGGCCTGTACGACGCGATCATCGATTTCTGCCGGCGGTGCGACTTCACGCCGCGCATCGCGCAGGAAGCGATCCAGATGCAGACGATCGTCAGTCTTGTATCCGCCGGCCTTGGCGTTGCCCTGGTGCCGGCGTCGCTGCGCCACATGCGGCGCCGCGGCGTCGTCTACCGCCGGTTGCGAGAGGATTCGCCGCTGCTGGCGGTGCTGCTCGCGTGGCGGACGGCCAACCGCAGCGCATGCCTCTCGCAATTCGTAGCCACGGCGCGCAAGTCGGTCCGCGGAGCGCGGCGGGGCGCCGGGTAGGCGCGGCGGCAATGTCATAATTCGCCCGATGCTGGTCCACCCGCAATTCGATCCGGTCGCCATCCATCTGGGCCCCCTTGCGGTGCGCTGGTACGGGCTCATGTACCTGGTCGGATTCGTGTTGTTCGTGGTCCTGGGCAAGATCCGGGCGCGGCAAAATCTCCTCACCGGCTGGCATCCGCGCGACGTCGACGACATGCTGTTCTACGGCGTCTTCGGCGTGATCCTGGGCGGCCGTCTCGGCTACATCCTGTTCTACAAGCCGATGTACTACCTGGCGCACCCGATGGAAACGCTCGCCCTCTGGCAGGGAGGCATGAGCTTTCACGGCGGCTTCCTGGGCGTCCTGGTCGCGCTCCTGGTGTATGCCCGGATTCGGCACAAGCGTTGGCTCGACGTGACCGACTTCGTCGCGCCGCTGATTCCTCTGGGGCTCGCGTTCGGACGGCTGGGCAACTTCATCAACGGCGAGCTCTGGGGACGGGTCACCGATCCGGGGGCGCCGTGGGCGGTCCTGTTTCCGCAGGCCGCGGACGAGGACAAAGCCTGGATGGCCTCGCACGCGCAGCAAGCGCTCGCTCGCAGTCTTGCCGAAGTGTACGAGCGCACCGGCATGCTGCCACGCCATCCGTCGCAGCTCTATGAAGTCGGGCTGGAGGGACTCGCGCTGTTCGCGCTGCTCTGGCTGTACGCTCGCCACAGGCGGCCGCTAGGGGCAGTGTCGGGCCTGTTCCTCGTCGGCTACGGCACCTTCCGTTTTATCGTCGAGTTCGCGCGCGAGCCTGACAACTTCCTGGGACTCCTTGCGCTCGGATGGTCGATGGGACAGTGGCTGTCGCTGCCGATGATCGTCGCGGGCGTAGCGTTGATGGTCTGGGCATACGCCCGCGCCCGGCGAATGGAGCAGACGATTATCGGTTAGGGCGAACGCGCCCCGATCTAGACAGCTAGTCGATGCGCCGGTAGTCGCCGTCGAGCGGATCGCCGAATCCGCTGCCCGCGCTCTGGGTCGCAAGGCGGGGGCCGAGATTGATCGGCAACAGCAAGAGCGCGATCGCGAGCAGATCGGACAGGATCCCCGGAAGGATGAACAGCATCGCGGCGAGCACCTTGCGTCCGCTGTCGACGAGCCCGCGCATCAACGGTTGATCGCCACGAAGCGCGCCCAGCGTCCGGGCGCGGAAGCCGCCGCGTTCGTGGCGCAGCAGCAGCGTGCCAACGGCCGCGGACGCCAGCAGCCATACCAAGGTCGGGATGCCGGTCCAGCGCGCGAAGCGCATCGTGACCATCAGGTCGATGACCGGGAAAGACAGTAAAATGAACAGCACGATAAAGCGCATGGAGGCTCCTTGTCGCCGGCCGCGGCTCCGGAGAGGCCCGCACAGGGGCCCGGGGCAATGATCCTGGTGCTGACCACGCTGCCGGAACGATTCGCGGCGGAAGCACTGGCACGCGAACTGCTTGAAGCCCGGTTGGCGGCGTGCATTCACGTCGGCGCGACGTTGCGCTCACTGTACCACTGGCGCGGAGAAATCGAAACGGCCGAGGAAACGCAATTGGTGATCAAGACGCGCGACGCGCTTTACGCGCCGCTGGAGGCCGCGATCCTGGCGCGCCATCCCTACGAACTTCCGGAGATTGTCGTTGTCCCGATCAGCCATGGACTTCCAGCCTATTTGCAGTGGATCGCGGCCGAAACCTCGCCTCAGCGTGATTGAGCGCGCGGCGAAGGTGCTGGCGTTCGGCGCGGCGCTGGCGCTCGCCTTGCCCGCTCTGGGCCAGGTCCATCCGCTGTCGCCGGAAAAGGCGTTTCTTTTCTCGGCCAAGGCGGTGGATGCGCAGACGGTCGAAGCGCGCTTTACCATCGCCGACGGCTATTACCTGTATCGCGACAAGATCCACTTCGCAATCGACCCGGCGAGCGGGGCGTTGCTGACGCCGGCGTTGCCCGCCGGCAAGGTGAAGCAGGACGAGTTTTTCGGTCGGGTTGAGACCTACCGCGGCAGCGTGACGGTCAATCTGGCTGTTCGCAATTTCACCCCGGGCAAGCCGCTGATCATCCACGCCGAGTCGCAAGGCTGCGCCGACATCGGCATCTGCTATCCGCCGACGACGCAAACGGCGACCGTGGCGCTTCCAGCGGGCAGCGTTGTTCCGGGCACCCCCGAGGCGCCGAAAAAGACCTGGTTCAATTGAGCAAGCTGCACGTTTGTAAGCAAGCGCTCGCTATCGATACAGATGGCGCTGCGGCTTCGTAATCGCGTCGCTTTCGGCACGGCTGCGGTTCTCGCCCTCGCGGCCGGCATCGGTCTCGCCCTGTTCGATCGCGCGCCGACCGACACCACCGCGCTCTTGGCGCTGTCATTGCCGGACTCTGCCGGGCAACCCCAGCCGCTGGCGCAGTGGCACGGCAAGGTCCTGGTCGTCAACTTCTGGGCGACATGGTGCGCGCCGTGCCGCGAGGAGATGCCCGAATTCGTCCGGGCGCAGAATGAATATGGCGCTAAAGGGCTGCAAATTGTCGGCATCGCCGTCGATAATGGTGACAAAGTGCAGCAATTTGCCAAAGAGATCGGGCTGAATTACCCGGCGTTGATCGGAGGATTCGGCGCGATGGATCTTTCCAAAGACCTGGGAAATAGTCTGGTCGCTTTGCCCTTCACCCTGGTCCTCGACCGGCAGGGGAAGGTCGCCTATACGCACCTGGGCCCGGTCAAGCCCGACAAGTTTCGGAGTGTGATCACCAAGCTGCTTTGATCGCGGCCTCCAGGCGGAGCGGCCGGCGCTTGGCTGGACGACGCTCGTCGCGGAACCCTGCGGGCGGGCGGCAGGGGCCAATCTGTCGTCCAGGCCAAAACCGGCCAAACACTGGACAACGTGAGCCTATCTCCTGCAAACTCGTCGTCTACGAGGGCAAGGGGGCCGCCGATTCATGGCTGGACAAAAGCGCACAAGCGCCAAGCCGGCAAACAAGGTCCGCCGGCTAGGCAGCGACGCCGCGGTGCTGGTGCTGCATGGTCCGAATCTGAATCTTCTCGGCACGCGGGAGCCGGCAGTCTACGGGCACGACACGCTGCGGGACATCAATGCGCGGCTCGAGACGCACGCGCGAGCGGCCGGTATTCGCCTGCTGACCTTCCAGAGCAACCATGAAGGCGCGCTGGTCGATCGGGTTCAGGCCGCCCGCAACGAGTCTGTGCGCTACGTATTGATCAATCCGGCGGCGTTTACCCATACCAGCGTCGCGCTGCGCGACGCATTGGCGGCCGTGGCGATTCCCTATATCGAAATCCACCTGTCCAACGTCCATGCCCGCGAGCCGTTCCGCCATCACTCGTATTTCTCAGACAAGGCAGTGGGCACGATCGTCGGGCTGGGACCGGTGGGCTACGAGCTGGCGCTCCAATTTGCGCTGCGCCAGCTCAAGGCGAGTTAGCTCCTGAGCCCGAGGGACACGCGATGGATCTGCGCAAACTCAAGACACTGATCGAGCTGGTCGAAAGCTCGGGCATCGCGGAGCTCGAAATCGCCGAGGGCGAGGAGCGGGTCCGGATCACGCGCGCGCTGGCACCTGCCGCCCATCACCACCCGCTGCCGGCGCAGCATGCGACCCCGATGCAGATGGCGCATGTGCCTGTGCCGGCGGTGGTGCAGGAACCTGAAGGCCACACGATCAAATCCCCGATGGTCGGGACTTTCTATCGCTCCGCCTCCCCCGGTGCCAAAGCCTTTGTCGACATCGGCGACAGCGTGCAGGCCGGCGATCCGCTTTGCATTATCGAGGCGATGAAGCTGATGAACGAGATCGAGGCCGACCGGGCCGGCGTGGTCAAGGCGATCCTGGCCGAGAATGGGCAGGCCGTGGAATACGGCCAGCCTTTGGTGATCATCGGCTGACGTCGACGCTGCCGGCGCCCGATTCGCTCGACGGCGAATCGCGCGGCCCGCGTCGCGCCTGCCTATTTCCCGCCCGTGGCAAACAAATCCGCCGGACAGCTGTTCGACAAGGTGCTGATCGCCAATCGCGGTGAAATCGCGTTGCGCATCCAGCGCGCGTGCCGCGAGATGGCCATCAAGACCGTCGTCGTCCATTCGGAAGCCGACGCGGACGCCAAATACGTGCGCCTGGCCGACGAGTCGGTATGCATTGGCCCTCCGCCATCGGCGCAGAGCTACTTGAACATTCCTGCGATCATCAGCGCGGCCGAAGTCACCGACGCGCAGGCGATTCATCCCGGCTACGGCTTTCTGTCGGAAAACGCCGACTTTGCCGAGAAAGTGGAAAAGAGCGGCTTCGTCTTTATCGGACCTCGACCGGATACCATCCGGCTGATGGGCGACAAGGTCAACGCCAAGATTGCAATGGCCAAGGCCGGCATCCCTATCGTCCCGGGCTCCGAAGGTGCGCTGCCCGACGACCCGAAGGAAATCCTCAAGATCGCCCGGACCGTCAAGTACCCGGTGATCGTCAAGGCCGCCGGTGGCGGCGGCGGTCGCGGCATGCGGGTCGTGCATACCGAGGCCGCGCTGCTTCCCGCGGTCAGCCTGACCCGGTCGGAAGCGGGCGCGGCGTTCGGCAACCCGACTGTGTATCTGGAAAAATATCTGGACAAGCCGCGCCACATCGAAATCCAGGTGCTGGCCGACGAGCACAAGAACGTCGTCTACCTGTTCGAGCGCGACTGCTCGATGCAGCGCCGCCATCAGAAGATCATCGAGGAGGCGCCCGCGCCGGGGATCGCGCTGCGTCTGCTGACGCGCATCGGCGAGCGCTGTGTGGAAGCCTGTCGCAAAATCAATTACCGCGGCGCGGGCACGTTCGAGTTCCTGTACCAGGACGACGAATTCTTCTTCATCGAAATGAACACGCGCATCCAGGTCGAGCATCCGGTGAGCGAGTTGATCACCGGCATCGACATCGTCCAGCAGCAGATCCGCGTCGCCGCCGGCCAGCGGCTGACAATCCGGCAGCGCGACGTCGTCCGGCGCGGGCACGCGATCGAATGCCGGATCAACGCCGAGGATCCGGACACGTTCGCGCCTTCGCCGGGGCGGATCACTTCGTATCACGCGCCGGGCGGGCCGGGGATACGAGTCGATTCGCACGTCTATCACAATTATTTCGTGCCGCCGAACTACGACTCGATGATAGGCAAGGTGATCGCGTACGGCGACACGCGCGAGCAGGCGATCGCCCGCATGCGCGTCGCGCTGTCGGAAATGGTCGTCGAAGGCATCAAGACCAATATTCCGCTGCATCAGGAGCTGCTGCTCGACGATTCGTTCCTGCGCGGCGGGATCACGATTCACTACCTCGAGCAGCGGATGGCCAAGCGCAAGCAGACAGCATAGGCCGAGCATCGCCGATGCCGTTTGTCGCATTGCGCTTCGACGCGCCCGCCGCGACGGCCGACGCCTGGTCCGACGCGATGCTCGCCGCCGGCGCGGCATCGGTCGATGCCGCCGATGCGCAGGCCGGCACCGGCGACGAGATGCCGCGCTACGGCGAGCCGGGAGATGCCGGCGGTCTGTGGTCGCTGTGCCGGTTGACCGCGCTGTTCGCCGCAGACGCCGATGTCGAAGACAGCGTTCGCCGCGCCGCGGCGGCGCTCGGTCTCGCGACGCCGACATTCACGCTGGAAACCTTGTCCGACCAGGATTGGGTGCGACGCACACAGGCGCAGTTCGGGCCGCTGCAGATTGCCGATCGGCTGTGGGTCATACCCTCGTGGTGCGAGCCGGTCGATCCGCAGGCGATCAATCTCGAGCTCGACCCCGGCCTGGCGTTCGGCACCGGCAGCCACCCGACGACGCGGCTTTGCCTGCGCTGGCTCGCCGCGCATCTCGAGACGGGACAGTCGGTGCTCGATTACGGTTGCGGCTCGGGCATTCTCGCCATCGCCGCCGCCAAGCTCGGCGCGGCGGCGGTTACCGGAACCGACGTCGACCCGCAGGCGATCGAAGCCAGCCGCGCCAACGCCGCACGCAATGGCGTCCACGCGCAGTTCATGCTTCCCGATTCGCTTGCGCCGGACAAGGTCGACGTCGTCGTCGCCAATATCCTTGCAAATCCGCTGCGACTGCTCGCGCCGGTGCTGGCGGCGCGCGTCCGGGACGGCGGTGCGATCGTGTTGTCGGGCATACTCGAAGACCAGGTCGCTGTCGTCAGCGAAGCGTATCGCCGATGGTTTAAACTCGACGCATGGGGGACCGACGACGGATGGGTGGCATTGACCGGTCGGCGGGACATGAGGGCGATGAGGTCGAGGCGTGATCGTGGCTGAGGAAAAATACACGCGCTGCCCCGGCTGCAAGACGATTTTCCGCGTTAGCTCGCAACAGCTCGCGATGCGCGAAGGGCAGGTCCGCTGCGGGCATTGCCGCACGGTATTCGACGGCGAGCTCGCATTGGTTTCGCTGGCACCCCGCCCGCGTGGGCCCGACGACGAGGCGCAACTCTCCGAAGCGGAGCTCGGGCCGCCGACGGTGACCTTGCGCAACGCCCAGGCGCTCTCACCCGTCGACGAGGATACCCACGATCGCCGCGAGCCGGCGGCGGGCGACCGTGCGAATCCAGCGGCCTCGATCGATCCCGAGCTTGCCTACGCCTCGCGCTTCTCGGCGTCCGAAGCGCGGCAGCGCCTGCGGCTCCCGGCCTGGGCGTATGGCCTGCTGATTCCGGTGCTGGTGATCGTCCTCGGCGCGCAGGCCCTGTTCCATTTCCGCGATGCCATCGCCGCTCACTGGCCGCAGACCAAGCCCGCGCTGATCCGGCTTTGCGCCCTCGCCGATTGCCAGTTGAAGCCGCTGCAGGACATCTCCGGGCTGTCGATCGAGGCCTCCGACCTGCAGGCGGATCCTGCGCACAAGGGCTTGCTGATTCTGTCGGCAACGATACGCAACCGTGCCGCGCATGCGCTGGGCTACCCGTATCTGGAGCTGACCCTGTCCAATGCGCAGGATCAGATCGTGGTTCGCCGGGCGTTTGCGCCCGGCGAATACTTGAGCGGCGCCGCGAACCTCGACGGCGGCATCGCCGGCAACGCCGAGTTGACCGTCAAGCTGTTCATCGACGCGAGCACGACCTCGCAAGCCGGCTACCAGGTCTACCTGTTCTATCCCTGAACCCAAGGCAGGCCGGCCTTGCGCCAGCCGCCCAGGTTTCCGCGGTGTCCGTCGGCGTCCTTGTTGCCCTCGAATCCTTCCAATACATTGAACGCGCGCGTGTATCCGGCCGCTGTCGCCGCGCGCGCGGCGCTGTCCGAACGATGGCCGCTGCGGCACAGAAACAGGACCGGCGCGCCGGTTTCGCCGACCGCCCGGCGCAGCTCATCGACGAACTGCGAATTGCGCGTTCCGTCGGGATAGGTAGTCCATTCGATCAGCACGCTGCCCGGGACACGGCCGACGTAGTCCCATTCCGCGCGCGTGCGCACGTCGATCAGCCGCGCCGCGGGGTCCGACTGGAGCAATGCCATCGCCTCGGCCGGCGTCACGGCACCGAAATAGGGCAACGAGGCATCGGCCGCACGACGATGCCCGGCCGTCAGCACCGAGTCGGCGGCGGCGCTCATCGGGAGCGCTCGCCGGGCGCGACGCGGCGTGTCTGCCGGCAACCGCGGGCCCCGCACTCGGGGCAGGGGGAAGTGATCTGGCGCATCCGAAAAGTATAGCGCGGTCGGTCCCTTCCGACCGGAGCGAACCACCGCGGCGCGCGTTGCACCATACCGTCGCACGCGAGCCCCGGCGGGAAACGATTTGGTGCGGCGATGCCGGCGACCGGACGGTCCAGCCCCGCAAACCCTTGTTCCGCCCGGTGCCAAGGGCCGCTGCTTATGGCATAGTTTCTGCTTTTTGATGCGCTGCGATACACGCCGCTTCGGCGCAGCAAATTCAATCGCTTCGCCCATTCCAAGGAGAACCCATGGCTGCATCCGCCGACGTACTGAAAATGATCAAGGACAAGGACGTCAAGTTCGTTGATCTTCGCTTTACCGACACGCGCGGCAAGGAGCAGCATGTGCAGGTCCCGGCGAAGCAATTCACGCAGGACAAGTTCGACAGCGGCCACGCGTTCGACGGCTCCTCGATCGCCGGCTGGAAAGGGATCGAAGCCTCGGACATGCTGTTGATGCCCGATGCCGACAGCGTGCGCATCGATCCGTTCACTGAAGAGATCACGCTGAACGTCACTTGCGACGTCGTCGAGCCCACCGATGGCAAGGGCTACGATCGCGATCCGCGCTCGCTGGCCAAGCGCGCCGAGGCGTATCTGAAGTCGACCGGGCTGGGTGACACCGCATATTTCGGTCCCGAGCCGGAATTCTTCATTTTCGACTCGGTGACCTGGCACGTGGACATGTCGGGTTGCGCGGTCAAGATCGAGTCGGAAGAAGCGCCGTGGTCGACGGGAAGGACCGATTTCGAAGGCGGAAACTCGGCGCATCGCGCGCCGGTCAAGGGCGGCTATTTTCCGGTCCCGCCGGTCGACTCGCTGCAGGACATCCGCAACGCGATCTCGCTTTCGCTCGAGGAGCAGGGCGTCGAGGTCGAGGTGTTCCACCACGAAGTCGCCGCCGCGGGCCAGTGTGAAATCGGCACCAAGTTCAACAGCCTGGTCAAGCGCGCTGACTGGATGCAGATTCTCAAGTACACGGTGCACATGGTCGCCCACACCTACGGCAAGACGGCGACGTTCATGCCGAAGCCCATCGTCGGCGACAACGGCTCGGGCATGCATGTGCATCAGTCGGTGTGGAAGGGCGGCCAGAATTTGTTTGCCGGCAATGGCTACGCCGGATTGTCCGAGTTCGCGCTGTTCTACATCGGCGGCGTGATCAAGCACGCGAAGTCGCTGAACGCGATCACCAATCCCGGCACCAATTCGTATAAGCGGCTGGTGCCCGGATTCGAGGCGCCGATCAACCTTGCGTATTCGGCGCGCAACCGCTCGGCAGCGTGTCGGATTCCGTACGTCAGCAATCCGAAGGGGCGGCGAGTCGAAGTGCGCTTTCCCGATCCGACCGCGAATCCGTACCTCTGCTTCGCCGCGCTGCTGATGGCGGGGCTCGACGGCGTGCAGAACAAGATCCATCCGGGCGACCCGATCGACAAGAACCTATACGATCTGCCGCCGGAAGTCGCCGCCAAGGTACCGCATCCTTGCGCGTCGCTCGACGAGGCGCTCGACAACCTCGATCGCGACCGCGAGTACCTGACGCGCGGCGGCGTGTTTTCCAACGACATGATCGACGCTTACATCGCGCTGAAGATGGAGGAGGTCACGCGTTTCCGCATGACCACTCATCCGATCGAATTCGACATGTATTACAGCTCCTGAAAGCGGACTAGACCGGCTGGACGGGGGCGGGGCGGCGGCCCGCCCTCGGTTTTTGCTACACTGCGCCGATGACCCGGTGCTCGTTCCCCCCTGCGCTCGCACGCGTCGCCGCTATCTGCTGCTCCGCGTTGGCCTGCATCGCCCCGATCGCGCACGCCGCACTCTCCGATCGTGCGAGCGACGCCGGCTGCTCGTCCAAGCCGACGCTGGTCGAGGGCAGCATGTACAAGTGCACGACACGCACGGGCAACATTGCTTACTTCAACGTTCCGGGCGCGGTCGCTTCGACGACCAGGACGCCGACGCCTGCAGGGTTCCCGAAGGTCGATGCCGGAACGCAAAAGGGCCGCGACGTTCTGCGCACCAAGGTCCTGACCGACGAGCTTGCTACCGAGGAAAAGCTGCTGGCCGAAGCGCGCGCCGCGTACGGCGATGGCACGCCGCCGCCGCTGCCCGATGAAAAGGCCAATGCGCAGAAGTACGCCGATCGCCTCGCCCGCCTTCGCCAGACAGTGGCGCTGCACGAAAAGAACATCGAGGCTTTGAAAAGGGAGCTGGCCGCGTCCCGCTGACCAGGTGTCGCCTAGCTCGAACACGCTCGGCCGGCGCGGGCGCGGAACTTGCTACTATCGCGTACCTGTTGCACAGGTTTGCGATGTCCGGGCCGCCGCCATTTCCCACTGCTGACGAAACGCCGCCTTCCTGCTTCGGGCTGGAACTGCTGGCCACCGCGGTCGTGCTGCTCGATGGCGATCTCGACATACGCTACGTCAATCCGGCAGCGGAAAATCTGTTCGAGCTGTCGAAGCGCCAGCTGATCGGCCATCCGGCGAAGTCGGTGTTCGGCGATGCGCAGGCACTGTTCCAGGCGATCGACAAGGCGCTGGCCAACGGCGCGTCATACACCGAGCAGGAACTCGAGATCGGTATCGGCGGCAAGGCGCGCCTGCACCTTTCAGGTACTGTTTCGATCGTCGATGTTCCCGGCGCGATCCTGCTGCTGGAATTCCGCCACATCGACCAGCAGCTGAAGATCGCGCGCGAGGAGCGCCTGCTCGAGCAGCAGCAGGCGAATCGCGACCTGATTCGCAGCCTGGCGCACGAGATCAAGAATCCGCTGGGCGGCATCCGCGGCGCGGCGCAATTGCTGGAGCGCGAGCTCGACCGCCGTCCGCTGCGCGAATACACGCAGGTGATCATCGGCGAGGCCGACCGCCTTCAGGCGCTGGTCGACCGGCTGCTGACGCCGCACCGGATGCCGAAGTACCAAAGCGTCAACATCCACGAAATTCTGGCGCGCGTGGGCACGGTGGTGCAGGCGGAATTTCCGCGGATCGCGATTCTTTCCGATTTCGACATCAGCCTGCCCGAGTTCGAAGGCGATCCCGAGCAGCTGACGCAGGCGATATTCAATGTCGTGCGCAACGCGGCGCAGGCGCTCGAGGGCGTGCTCGGCGTGCCGCAGATCCGCCTGACGACCCGCGTCGCGCGCGGCGTGACGCTGGCCAAGCGGCGGTACCGGCTGGCGCTGGCGCTGCTGGTCGAGGACAACGGTCCGGGCGTTCCCGATTCGATCCGCGACCGCATCTTCTTTCCGCTCGTATCCGGCCGCGAGGGCGGCAGCGGACTCGGGCTGACGATCGCGCAAACCTTTGTCACCCAGCACAACGGCGCGATCGAATGCGAAAGCGTTCCCGGACATACGACGTTCACCATTTTGCTGCCGCTGGAGTTCAGCCGCGGTAGCGCGTAGATTGTGAGAGATGCGATGCTCGCTAATGACCCGATCGCGATGACCCGCGGCGAACCGGCGGCAGCAGTGTGGATCGTCGACGACGACCGCTCGATTCGCTGGGTGCTCGAGAAGGCGCTCTCGCGCGAGGGCATTCCGTTCCGGTCGTTTGCCTCGGCGCAGGAAGCCGCGCAGGCGCTGCAGCACGACCAGCCGCAGGTGCTGGTCTCCGACATCCGGATGCCGGGCGAAACCGGCCTCGAGCTGCTGGCCAGCATCAAGGCGCGGCACCCGCGGCTGCCGGTGATCATCATGACCGCGTATTCGGATCTCGACAGTGCGGTGTCCGCGTTTCGCGGCGGCGCGTTCGAATACCTGCCCAAGCCATTCGACGTCGATCACGCCGTCGCGCTGATCCGCCGCGCCAGCGCCGATGTCCCGGCGACGACCGCCCCGGCAAGCGGCGTCGCCGATGACGCCGAAATGCTGGGGCAGGCGCCGGCAATGCAGGAAGTTTTTCGCGCGATCGGACGCCTGTCGCATTCGCATGCGACGGTGCTGGTCACCGGAGAATCGGGCACCGGCAAGGAGCTGGTCGCACGCGCGCTGCACCGGCACAGCCCGCGTGCTTCTGCGCCGTTTGTCGCGATCAACACCGCGGCAATCCCGAAGGACCTGCTGGAATCCGAATTGTTCGGGCACGAGCGCGGCGCATTCACCGGAGCGCAAAGCGCCCGCCGCGGCCGTTTCGAGCAGGCCGAAGGCGGCACGCTTTTCCTCGACGAGATCGGCGATATGCCTCCGGACCTGCAGGTGCGCCTGCTGCGCGTCCTTTCCGACAGCGAATATTACCGGGTCGGCGGCCACGCTCCGCTGAAGGCCAATGTGCGCATCATCGCGGCGACGCACCAGAATCTGGACGAACGCGTCCGGCAGGGCCTGTTTCGCGAAGACCTGATGCACCGGCTCAACGTCGTGCGCCTGCGCCTGCCGCCGCTGCGCGAGCGCGGCGAGGATATCGCGCCGCTGGCGCGGCATTTCCTGCGCAATAGCGCGCGCGAGCTCGCCGTCGAGCCGAAGCAGCTGACCGATGCGGCATTGAAAATGCTGGCGGCCTTCGAATTCCCCGGCAACGTTCGCCAGCTCGAAAATATCTGCCACTGGCTGACGGTCATGGCGCCCGGGCAGCGCATCGATGCGGCCGATCTGCCGCCGGACGTGCTCAGCGCATCGGGCGTGAGCGCGGCCGACAGCGAAGGCAATTGGCAGCAGGCACTCGATCGAGAGCTCGCACAGGCGCTCGCGCGCGGCGAGCGCTCAGTGGCGGACAGGCTGGAAAAGGAATTCGAGCGCACGCTGATCGTGCGCGCGCTCGCCCACACCGGCGGACACCGGATGGAAGCGGCGCAATGGCTGGGCTGGGGACGAAACACGCTGACGCGCAAGATCCAGGAACTGAAGCTGGACGTCGACAAGCACTGACGAGCCGCAGGGCAGGACCTCCGCGGCTGCCTAGCGCCGCCGCATCCAGAAGCTGCCGCCTCCGTAGCCGGCTCCATCGGGATTCGCCAGCGCGGCGATAACGAGCGCGGGATAACTCCAGAAAGCGTACGAGCAGCCGAACAGCACTTCGAATCCGCCGCTGTGCATCAGCAGCGCGCGCAGCAGGTATTGCTCGTTCCAGCTTCGATTCTCGCCGAGCACCCAGTCCGGCGGATAGTCGTGGGGCAGGAAGATGTCGTGCAGGTGGACCAGCACGCCCGCGGCGAGCCGGGGAAAGACGTCGAAAAAGAGAAAATTGACGTCGCTGTCGGTCTTGGCGACATGCGACGAATCGATGAACAGCAAGTCGCCCGCCTGCAGGTCGGCGAAATGCTCCAGCGGCAATTCCTGCACGCGGCGCTCGACCTGGTGACCGATGCCATCGGTGCCGTGTCGCAGGAACACAGGTGGATACGGGTCGATGCAGCTGATGCTGACCTCGCGTCCCAGAAAGCGACGGTTGACGTCGGCCATCAGCAGCGTCGAAAAGCCCGAACCCACTTCGATGATCCGCCGCGGCTTCCAGGCGCGCAGCAGCACGAACAGCGCAGGCGCGTCGAGCATCGAGAAATGGGGATTGTTGCCGAAGAACGACGCGAGCGTCGGCGTCACGGGCAGCGTCGGCGGGTAGTCGTAGTCGCGCATGAAGCGCGGGAACAGCTCGGACAGAATCTGAACATGGCTTGCGTCGTTGAAGTCGATCCCGCGAATGTCCGGTCGATCCGGCCAGACGCGCGTCCGCGCGATCGTCGCCGGATCGACGACTGGCGAATAGAAGTGGCCGGCCGGAAACGCCGTCCCTGCGCCGCCTAACGCACGCAGTCGCCTTCTTATCCTGCGCAGCAGGCCGGGGCTCATCGCGATCGATCGGCTTCCGCTGCGTGTGCGAGCCGCGGCATCGTGGCAGTGCAACAGTCGTCGAAACGGAACCAGCCCGGCGCGAGCACGCGGAATCCGTCGACGGTGCCGATGGCGTCGTCGGGTCCGGCGTGAAACGATGCGACATCGGGAGGGCGCAACACATACAGGGCTTCCTGATCGAGCCGGCCGGCGGCGAGCGCCTGCTCTCGCTTGATTCTGGCACCGGTGACGCGGTCGATGGCGAACCGGGCGAACGAGCCAATGTTGATGCGCATCGCGTGGTCGGCGGCGAACAGGCCGATCGGCGCGAAATTCGGCGGCACCGGCAGCGAGGGAACAAACAGAATCGTCCGGTAATGGCCCGCCGCGACGTTCCAGAAGCGCGATGGCAAGCTGTCGGCGCGCTGCGCCGGCTCGTCGATGAAATGCTGGCGAAAGTAGCCGTTGAGCGCGACATAGCGCGGTGAGAGATCGGTGATCTGCAGGGCGAGCCCGAGCGCCAGGATCGCCGTCGCGGTTCGCGGCGGAAAGCTCTTCACAACGATCGCGGAGACGGCCAGGACGAGCGCGTAATAGCCGACCCATACCAGGCGAGCTGACGCGCGGACCATCGCCGCAAGCTCGAGGATCACACTCGGCAGCGGAATCGTCAACAGAACTCGATCGCCCCAGGCGATCTGGTTCGAAAGCGCGATTGCCCAGAGCAGAAGCACCACGACGGCAAGCGGGACGTAGCGGCGCGCCGCGCGTTGCCGTCGGGAATGCCACCACGCGAAGGCCGCGATCGGCAGCATCACGAGCACGCCGAAGCCGAGGTAGTTGAACCCTTCGTATTCGGCGCCGGGTATCACCGGCAGCCCGGGCAGGAACAGCGACCCCCACTGCGGATTCCACAGCGCGTTCAGGTTGGCCGCGTAGCGACCGTAGTACTCGGCGCCCCCGGAAAACGAAGTTGCCGGAATCTTGAAATAGCCGGCGGCCCACATCGTTGCCAGCAGCGTCGCGCCGATCACCAGCGTCGAGCGCATCGTGTCGGCGGTTGTGGCCGTGCGATCGACCCAGCGCCGCCGCGCCGCATCCGCGAACGCGACCGCGAGCACCATGTACAGCAGGTAGGCGTGGATCAGCGCGGCGCCGCAGATCAACACGCACCACGACGCCGTCGCGAGTCGCGTTGGCGCACGCAAGTACAGATAGAGCGCCGCCAGCACCAGCCAGTGCGCCATCAGCGCGTAGTGACCGATCGCGCGGTCCGGCAGCAACGGGCTCAGGACGAACAGCGTGGTGATGATGAGCCGCGGCACGACGAGGCGCGTCGCCATGCCGGACAACAGCCACGCAAAGATCGCCTGCAGGACGTAGCAGGCCAGGATCCACAAGCCGAAATACTGGAATTTGTCGGGCAGCGCAGCACGCCCCAGTTTGAACAGCAGCGCGAGCAGGGGGATCGAATCGGTGAAGACAATCGAGCTTCCCATTTCCATGCCGTAATTCGTCGCCGCGCCCGGCGGCAGATGCCAGTCCTCCAGGCGGAAAAAGTGCCAGCCGAGAAATTGGGTTGCCGGGTCGGGCAGCCAGAACAGCCAGCGGAAATAGGACGGGTCGAGCAGGCGCGGATCGAACAGCAGGAAGAACACGAGCGGACCCAGCAGCGCTGCGGTCACCGCCGGCGCGGCGCGGCTCAGGCTCACGGTTGGCGCTTAAGTGAAACTCAAGTCGGCGATCACCGGTGCGTGATCGGAAGGCTTTTCGCCCTTGCGTGCCTGGCGGTCGATCCGGCACCCGGTACACACCTTGGCCAGCGCCGGCGACAACAGCACGTGATCGATGCGCAGGCCGTGATTCTTCGGAAACGCGAGCTGGCGGTAGTCCCACCAACTGAACGTCTTCGGCGGCTGATCGAACATGCGAAAGGCGTCGACGAGGCCCAACTCCAGCCAGCCGCTGAACATCGCGCGCTCGGGCCCGGAGCACATGATCTGATCGCGCCACAGGTCCGGATCGTGAACGTCGCGGTCCTCGGGCGCGACATTGAAGTCGCCGATCACCGCGAGCTGCGGATGCTGCTCGACTTCGCGGCGCAGGAAGCGCGTCGCGGCGGCGAGCCAGTCGAGCTTGTAGCGATATTTTTCCGATCCGACGGCCTGGCCGTTGGGCACATACAGGCAGACGACGCGCACGCCATCGATCGTCGCTGCCAGCACGCGCTTTTGCACATCGTCGTGATCGGGCAGCGCGGCGACCACTTCGGTGCCGGTCGTGCGGGAAAGAAGCGCGACGCCGTTGTAGGTGCGTTGTCCGCAAAACTGCAGCGCGTAGCCTGCGGCGGCAAGCTCCATGACTGGAAACTTGCCGTCTTCAAGCTTGGTTTCCTGCAGCCCGACGATGTCCGGTGCGTTCGCGGCAAGCCAGTCCAGCAGCCGCGGCAGCCGGACATTAAGCGAGTTGACGTTCCAGGTCGCGACCCGCAAGGTCACTGCGGGTACGAGCCTTTCGGCGCCACCTCGGGCGTGACGACCTGCGTGGGCTTGGTGTCAGACGGGGCCGGCGTCGGCGGCCGCCCGACCGCTGTCGTTCGCGGCGGCGGCGTCTTCGGATAGCCGGCATCGGAAAGCATGGTCTGCCACTTGGTCTCGTTGAAGCCGGTCGCCACCTGCTCGCCGACCTGCAACGCCGGCGCCTCGAGCCCGTTGGTCAGGCGCTTCAGGCGGTCGGCGCCGTCGCCCTGCGCGACGTCGACGACCGTGTGCGGCACGCCGCGCTTGTTCAGAAGGCCCTGCGCGGTGTCGCAGACGACGCCGCAGGAAAATGTGTACAGAGTGACCGGGAAGCGCTCCTGCGCTTGCTGCGTCGCAAACGACAATTCGCTGGTTTCGATGCTGTTGCGGCCTATGCGCTTGGCCTGCGCGTTTCGGGCGTCGGCCGGCGGCGGCTTGTCCGAATAGACGACGCGGCCATCGCTGTCGAGGTAGCGGTAGACCTGCTGGGTTTGCGCGATCGCGCATGCGCTCGCCAGCAGCAGCAGGCCGGCGAGGCCCGCGGCGCAGCGTGCCGGCGTGGATGTCCTGCTCATCTTAAGCCTCCCTTGCTCGCATGCTATGACGCTAGCATACCATTATGCCGCAATAATGCACTGATTTCCGGCTTTCGGCCCCGAAACGCCACGAATGAGTCCAACGCCGGCCGGCTGCCGCCCCGGGCGAGGATCTCGTCTCGGAACCGCGCGCCGGCGGTCGCCGAAAGCACGCCTTGCTCCTCGAACAAGCTGTAGGCGTCAGCCGACAGCACTTCGGCCCATTTGTAGCTGTAATAGCCCGCCGCATACCCGCCGGCGAAGACATGGCTGAAACCATGGGGCAGGCTGCGGTCGTAATCGGGGCGGGGCACGACGGCCACTTCGCGGCGCACCGACCAGGCGAGCGCCAGCGGCGAGACCGACCGGTCGATGTCGTGGTGCACGTGCATGTCGAACAGGGCGAATTCGAGCTGCCGCACCGTCTGCATGCCGCTCTGGAAATTCCTGGCCGCGAGCAGGCGGTCGAACATGGCCTTGGGCAACGGCTCACCTGTCTCGACGTGCGCGCTCATCTGCTCGACCACGTCCCACTCCCAGCAGAAGTTTTCCATGAACTGGCTGGGCAGTTCGACCGCATCCCACTCGACCCCTTCGAGGCCGGACGCGCCCGGCACATCGACGCGCGTGAGCAGCAGATGCAGCCCATGGCCGAATTCATGGAACAGCGTCGTCACCTCGCGGTGCGTGAACAGTGCAGGCCTGCCGGCGACGGGGGCCGCGAAATTGCATACCAGGAAGGCGACCGGATGCTGGGCTCGGCCATTCGTGTGGCGATACTTGATCGCGGCGTCCATCCACGCGCCGTCGCGCTTTCCCGGCCGCGCGTACAGATCGAGATAGAACTTTCCGACCGGCGCGCCGGTTCGATCGGTGAGCTCGAAAAAGCGCACGGCGGGATCCCACGCCGGCGCCGTCGAAGCGCGCACCGTGATCCCATACAGGGTTTCGACCACGCGAAACATGCCGGACAGCACGCGGTCTTCGGAAAAAAATTGCTTCACCTCCTGATCGGAATAGCTGTAGCGCGCCTGGCGCAGCTTTTCCGAGACATAAGGCAGGTCCCAGGCGGCGAGCTCCGACAGTCCGAGCCTTTCGCGGGCGAATTCCGAAAGCTCGGCCATGTCCCGCTCGGCATAGGGCTTCGCCCGCCTCGCCAGATCGTGCAGGAAATCGATCACCTCGGCCGGCGAGCCCGCCATCTTCGGAACCAGCGACACTTCAGCGTAGCTGGCGTAGCCGAGCAGCGCGGCGGCTTCGGCGCGCAGCGCGAGGATCTTGTCGACCAGCGGCCCGTTGTCCCATTCCGGTTTGCCGAATTCGCTGGCCCTCGTCGCATTGGCGCGGTAAAGCGTTTCGCGCAGGCCCCGATCGTCGGCGTACTGCAGCACCGGGAGGTAAGACGGCATATGCAAGGTGAGCTTCCAACCCGGCTTGCCATCGGCTTGCGCCGAAGCGCGCGCCGCAGCGACGACGTCGGCCGGCATGCCGGCCAGGCGCGATGCGTCCTCGACGTAAAGCGAAAAGGCGTTGGTGGCATCGAGCACATTGTCGGCGAAACGCGAGGAGAGACTGGCGAGCTCTTCCTCGACCGCCTTGAAGCGGGCCTTCGGTGCGGGCGCCAGCTCTGCGCCCGACAGCCGAAAATCGCGCAGCGCATTGTCGACAACGCGGCGCCGGGCCGGATCGGCGGCGGCGAATTCGGGCGAGGCGGCAAGGGCGCGGTAACGGCCGAACAGGCGCCCATCCTGCCCGAGCTCGGTATAGAAGGACGTCACCTTCGGCAAGTTTTCGTTGTATGCCGCGCGCAGCTCGGGCGTGTTGACGACGGCGTTCAGATGTCCGACCTGCGTCCAGGCGCGGTCGAGACGGTCGAGCGCATCGGACAACGGCTGCACAAAAGAATCCCAGGTCGGCGATCCGGGCGCGGTCGCGACGCGCTCTATCGTGGCGCGGGCCTCGCCGAGCAACGCAGCCAATGCGGGCGCAACATGCTCGGGTCGGATGTCGGCGAAGCGCGGCAAGCCGGAAAAATCAAGCAGCGGATTGATCTCGGTGATCTGTGCAACGGTATTCATCGCAGGACTTTCTCGCTTGGCGGTGCCGTAAGTTGACCGTCTAGCTCTCTCAATTCGTCGGGCGTGCCGACATTTGCCCAGACGCCGTCGTAGCGTTCGCCGCTGACCCAGCCGCGGGCGATCCAGTCGCGATACAGCGGCAGCATCCTGATCTTCTCGCCGCGCGGCAGCGCTTCGAACAGCGCACTTCGGTAGAGCGCGATGTTGCCGAACGTCAGTTGCGGGCGCGCGGCGAGCGAAAGCCTGCCGTCGACCAGCGCGAAATCGCCGGCGCGATGGTAATCGGGATTCGGCACCATCACCATGTGCGCGTACGGAGCCTCACGTGTTGCCTTCATCGCGGCCAGACGCGGCAGCAGCGACGCATAGTCGTAGCCGGTATAGATGTCACCGCTGACCACCAGGGTTGCGTCCCGATCGAGGAGATCGAGCGCGGTGGCGATGCCGCCGCCGACTTCGAGCGGCTCGCCCTCGCGCGAGTAGCGGATCGTGGCGCCGAATCGGCGGCCGTCGCCGCAGGTCTTCTCGATCGCCGCGCCGAGGTGGGCGACGTTGATGACCAGATTGGCGAAGCCTGCGGCGACCAGGCGCTCGATCTGCCATACGATCAGCGGCTTGCCGCCGACGGAGAGAAGCGGCTTGGGCGTCAGATCGGACAGCGGGCGCATGCGCTCACCGCGGCCGGCGGCCAGGATCATGGCCGTCGGCGGCGAAGTGCCGTGATGGGGATCGATCGCGGCGTCCATCAGAATGTGTACCCGGTCACCGGCTGCCTTGCTTCGAGCTCGTCGAGCAATTGCAGCAGCGGGCCAAGCGCCCGGTAGCGATCGCAGGCACGGCGCAGATAGCGCATGACGCGAGGCAGGTCGGCGAGGTAGCCATGCTTGCCGTCGCGATGCGCAAGCCGGGCGAAAATGCCCAGGATCTTCAAATGACGCTGCACACCCATCCACTCGAAGTCGCGCCAGAAGTCGCCGAAATCCTCGGCAACCGGCAACCGGGCTTCGCGCGCGCGCTCCCAATAGCGCACGGCCCAGTCGAGCTCCTGCTCCTCGCTCCAGTCGATGTAGGCATCGCGCAGCAGCGAGACCAGGTCGTAGCTGATCGGACCGTACACCGCCCCCTGAAAATCGAGGACGCCTGGATTTGGTTTTGTCACCATCAGATTGCGGGAATGAAAATCGCGGTGCACATAGACAAGCGGTTGCCTGAGAGCGCTGTCGAGAACCTGACGGAAGGCGCTGTCGAGCGTCGCGCGCTGCGCCACGGTCAACGTAATACCGAGATGCTTGGCAACATACCAGTCGGGAAATATCGCGAGCTCGCGCGCCAGCATCGCCTCGTCGTAGCGGGGCAGTACCGAGTCGCGACTGGCGAGCTGCCAGGCGATCAGCGCAGCGCAGGCATCGCGGTACAGCGCCGGCGCGGTCGCGTCGTCGAGCGCGTCGCGATAGGTACGCGTGCCCAGATCGGACAGCAGCAGGAAACCGGCCGACAAGTCCTGCGCATGCACTGTCGGCGCGTGGACACCGGCTGCGGCAAGCAATGAGGCGACCGCCACGTATGCTGCGCTATCCTCCTGCGCCGGCGGCGCATCCATCGCGATAAGTGTGCGCACCGGCGGCGCATCGGCCGGGAGCGAGACCTCGCCGGCCAGCGTGATCCGGAAGTAGCGGCGAAAGCTCGCATCGGACGTTGCCGGCGCGATCGAGCTGATCGGGGCAGGCAACACCCGCTCGAGCCACGCGTTGAGCGCGTGCAACCGGACATCGGAACTCATGCGGGAGGGATCTGACAAAAGAGGCGGGTAGAATGCCCCATTTTAGCATCCGAACATTGTCGATTCACATGCGCCATCGCGCCGCCGTTGCCGCGTTTGCCCTGTTGCCGCTCGCGTTCGCGTGCGAATCGATGGCGCAGACTCCCAATGGCGCTGCGCCTGATCCGCCACCGCAACTCAAATCGTCGCCGGTGCTGGAGCCGCCTCCTCCGAAGGCGCTGCGGCTGACCCCGGGCGCGAATCCGATGGCGCCCGAGCGCGAGCCGATCTTTCTGCGTGCTGACAAGCTCGAAGGCGACAATCAGCAGTGGATCGAAGCGTCGGGGCACGCGGAACTTCGCTCGCGCCGTCAGACGGTGCTGGCGGACTGGCTGCGCTACGACATTCCCTCCGACCAGTTCTGGGCCAAGGGCAACGTCATCCTGCGCCGAGGCATCGATCGCATCAGCGGGCCGGAGGCGAAATTCAAGCGCAGCGACGAAACCGGATTCTTCACCTCGCCCGAGTTCCACATCGGTGAGAACGCGTCGCGCGGCGACGCGAAGGAGCTGACGTTCGTCGGCCCCAACCAGTACGAGCTCAAGGACGTCCGTTACACGACCTGCGTCGCAGGCAACGATGATTGGTATCTGACTTCATCGAGCGTCGAAATCGATCGCACTCGTCTGGTCGGAACTGCGCGCAACGCGACCATACTGTTCAAGGACGTGCCGATCCTGTACTCGCCATACATCGACTTTCCGCTTTCCAATGAGCGCAAGTCGGGATTCCTGGCGCCGCTGTTCGGCTCGACCAGCAGCCGCGGCATCGAGATGTCGCTGCCGTATTACCTGAACCTCGCGCCAAATTACGATGCGACGCTGACACCCCGCTATATGACCCGCCGCGGCCTGCAGCTCAACACCCAGTTTCGCTATCTGTTTCCCGATGTCACCGGCGAGGCGGACGCGGAGATACTTCCCGACCGCATCACCAATACCAATCGCTATGGCCTCACCTGGAAGCATACGCAGGCGATCAGCCAGGTGCCGGGTCTCGCCACTTTCGTCAATGTGCAGAAGGTGTCGGACGACGCGTATTTCACCGATCTGTCCGACCGGCTGATTGTCACGTCGCAGCAGACGCTGCCCCGCGAGGCTGGCTTCTCGTACAGTCACGGGCCATTTGGGTTCCTCGCGCGGGTGCAGTCGTTCCAGACGCTGCAGGACCCGGCCAATCCGATCATACCGCCGTACTTCCGCGAGCCGCAGCTGCTGCTGACGATGAACCCGGTCGAGTGGCAAGGCTTCGATTTCGCCGCCAATGGCGAATACGTTCGCTTCCGCCAGCCGGCGCTGCTCAACGCCGAGCGATCGGTGTTATATCCGACGGCAACGTGGTCTGCGCGCGGCAATGCCTGGTTCTTCGCCGCGCACGCCGGGCTGCATCTGACCCACTACGATTTCCCCGATGACAGCACCGTCGAGGAAAAGCACCTCAATCGCTCGGTGCCGATCACCAGTCTCGACGGCGGACTGGTGTTCGAGCGAGAGACGAACATGTTCGGCCGCGACTACACGCAGACGCTCGAGCCGCGGGCGTTCTACGTCTACATTCCTTACCGCCGGCAGGATCAGATCCCGGCGTTCGACACGGCAATCGACGACTTCAATTTCTCGCAGCTTTTCACCGAGAACCGCTATCTCGGCAACGATCGCGTCGGCGATGCCAACCAGATCACCTTGGCGGTGACTTCGCGCCTGCTCGACCCGGGTTCCGGCGACGAGCGGGCAAGGTTCGCGATCGGGCAGCGCTATTATTTCCAGAGCCAGCGCGTGACGCTCAACGAAGCGCCGCGCAGCGCCAACACGTCCGACCTCTTGCTGTCCGGCGAGGGAAGGCTGTCGGACACCTGGTCGGCGGCGGCCACGCTGCAGTACAGCCTCAATCATCCTCAAACCGAGCTGTTCGACATCGGCGTGCGCTGGCAGCCGGCGCCCGGCAGGGTGCTCAATGCCAGCTATCGCTACAACCGGCAGAACATCGACCCGACCGGCGCCGTCTCGCAGCTGAAGCAGGTCGACATTTCGGGGCAGTTTCCGCTGACCCATCAATGGTCGTTCATCGGCCGCTGGAACTACTCGCTGGTCGATGGCAAGACGCTGGAGGGCGTGGCGGGCTTCGAGTACAATGGCGACTGCTGGGCGTTTCGCATCGTCGCCCAGCGCCTGACCACGACGACGGAACAGGCGAGCAAGTCGATATTCGTGCAATTCGAACTGAACGGTCTCGCACGGCTCGGTACCAATCCGATCGACGTCCTCAAGCGTAGCGTGCCGGGCTATTTGACGGGCAACGAGCCGTCGATGCGGCCGCTCGGTGGCACAGTCACCGACTATTTTCCGGAGTTCTGAAGGCCAGATCATGTACGTTCGCCTCATCGTCTCGATCGCGCTGGCGCTTTGTGCCGCCGGCGTTTGCGCGCAGCCAGCGAAGCCATCCGCCGTCGTCAGCGTCGACCGCGTTGTCGCCATCGTCAATGACGAGGCGCTCACCCAATACGAGCTCGACGACGCGCGCCGGATCGTGCAACAGCAGCTGAGGCAGCAGAAAGTGCAGCCTCCTGCGGCCGACGTGCTCGACAAGCAGGTGCTCGAGCGCCTGATCACCCAGCGCGCGCTACTGCAGGAGGCCAAGGAGGGTGGTGTCAAGATCGATGACAGCCAGGTCGAGCGTGCCATTCAGCGCATCGCGCAGGAAAACAAGCTTTCGGCCGAGGAGTTCCGCAAGTTGCTGGCCCAGGAGAACATTCCCTATACCAAGTATCGCGACGACATCCGCAACGAGATGATCGTGCAGCGCTTGCGCGAACGCGAGGTCGACAGCAAAGTCCAGGTCTCCGACGCTGAGGTCGATCAGTATCTGGCGACGCTGAAGGCGCAGAACGCCGGCGAAACCGAGTACCGTCTCGCGCACATTCTGGTGTCGGTGCCCGAGCAGGCGAGCTCGGACCAGATCGAAAGCCGGCGCCGGCGAGCCGAAGAGGCGCTGCGGTCGATCAAGAGCGGCGCGGACTTCGCCCAGGTCGCAGCGGCATTTTCCGACGCGACCGACGCGTTGCAAGGCGGCAGTCTCGGCTGGCGCACCGGGGCGCGGTTGCCGACAGTTTTCGCCGAGGCAGTGCGCGAGCAGAAGGTCGGCACGGTTTCAGGCGTGCTGCGCAGTGCCGCCGGCTTTCACATCGTCAAGCTGCTGGAGAAACGCAGCCACGACGAGGCGACCCTCGTTGACCAGACGCACGCCCGGCACATCCTGGTCCGCGTCAACGAACTGACTTCCGAAGCCGAGGCCAAGTCGAAGATCGAGCGCATGAAGGACCGGCTCGACACCGGCGCCAACTTCGCGGACCTCGCCAAGCTCAACTCGGAGGACGCCTCGGCGGCCAAGGGCGGCGACCTCGGATGGCTGAGCGCCGGCGACACCGTGGCGGAATTCGACGACGCGATGAAGAAGCTCCAGCCGAACCAGGTCTCGCCGCCGGTTCGCACATCGTTCGGCTGGCACCTGATCGAAGTGCTGGAACGTCGCAAGCAGGACGTCACCATCGATCGCGCGCGCAACGAGGCACAGACCGCGATCCGACAGCGCAAGGCCGACGAGGCGTTTCAGGATTGGGTGCGCCAGGTGCGCGACAAGGCGTTCGTCGAGATACGGCTGGACGACAAGTAGCCTGAGCTGCAGCGTCCGCACCAGCGCAGCTGTTGCCGTGCGTTCGGACTTCCCGCACCGGCGCAAGCGATTGGGTGCTGCCTCGGAGCGGGCGAGACCTGACGAAACGACCAAAACTTAGCCCGCCTCCCAGGCTAAGCTACGCAATGCCGCGCACTCTCAACGCGGGTCTTAACCGGTACGCAGGAACAAGTACGCTTCCAGGGCGATAGCCCAGATACCTAGCGTCACGAGAGGATAAGCGAAGGCGAAATTTCCGAGCCGTAGTCGTCGCCTGTCCACCGTCTGAGATGCCTTGCCGCTGGCCTGGAATGGCCGCTCAATAAGCCAGTAGAGCAATGCGCTGAGCAGCAGAACCAACGGGCATGCAGTCACCAGAATGCGCCACCAACTGACGGTGACTAAGGCGGTGCGTTGAGGGATCAACCCAAGCCATGGCAATAGGTCGATAATGGGAACGTGCACGAGATAAATGCTGTAGCTGATCAGACCCAGTCCGGCGACTATCTTGTTGCCAAAAATACGGACTCCGGCATGGCGATCGCCGGTTAGGCCCAGGAGCATCAGGCAAATGCCTATCTGAATCCAAGGCGCCCGCAGAAACCCCTTGAGATCGTAGTAATGGAAAACCTGGTTATACCCCGCAAAGACCCACGGAGTCGCCAGAAGGATGCCGAGACCAGCCCAGAATGCCGTCGCTGCGAAGGCTCGTGTCGGTGGACGTGCGATCGAATATGCCCCGGCACACATGCCTGCCGCGAATGCGTCGAGGCGAATTGGTAACAGGACTTGTGGATAGCCGTTGTTCGTATACATCACAAACAGCTTCGAGGCGACAACGCCAAGAAGCGCAATGGCGTACAACGACCACCCTCCGTAGCGCTTCAGAACGATCACCAGGAGCGGAAACACGAGGTAGAACTGCCACTCGAATGGCATTGTCCAAAAAACGGAATTCATCGTTGCAATATATTTTTCGATAAAGTTGTGGACCATCCCGAGGTGCAGTAGCAGATCGAGCTCCCCGGGCAGATGCCGATACACGCCCATTGCGGCGAGGATCAGCAACGCAGTAAGGCAAGCGTAATACGCGGGATAGACGCGCAGTATCCTGCGCCGCAGATAGCTGCCGTATTTCTCTCCAAATGCCGAGACGAAACGTGAGGCCGTCCCCGCTGGCAATGTATGTTCCTGCTTCAGAACAGCCTGCCTGGTCAACAGGAACCCGGAGAGCACAAAGAAAACATCGACGCCGAGCCAACCGAATGCGACTAACGGTGTCAGATCGATAGGTTGTTCACGTATCGCCAGACGAATCGCCGGCGATCCAGCATTCGACCAGCTATGAAAAACGAAAACCCAAAGCGCTGCGAAGGCGCGAACGCCAGTCAGTGCGTTCAGGTGGTGGTGCGCGCTTGAAGCGGCCTTCATTGATCTGCTAAACGGAAAATCCACGATACGCTACACCTCGCTACACTTGCCGGTGTACGGTCGCTCGCTAATCAGACGGCACATGCGCCCGCGTCGCCGGTTCGGTTACCGTGACCCCGCCTGGGGCGCGCGATATCGTAATGCTCAATTATCCGCAACGCGACAAGTATGCCAGCGACCGAAGTCGCAACGACACTCCAGTAGATGAAGCGGTAGTTCGGTGCCAACGAAAGGAAGAAATAAGGAAGGAAATACATAAGGGCGGAAACGAGGAGCGCCGACTCGAATGCCAGCGACATACGCTTTCGAACGATGATCACAAGTAAGACGACCGCCAAGCTGAGCCACAGCAGTCCACTGAAAATACCGCTATCAGCCAACGCGTCCGTGGTTGCGTCGAATCCCCGAGAAAGCAGATTGGATGTGAAGGTGAAGCCCCAGGGATTCGGCATAAAGGGCTGTCGCAGGGCTCTGTCGATCGCGGAAACACGGCGAATGCCGAGCAAACCCGAAAAAGCACGCGCGTGATGATTGATATAGAGCCTCGGGTGAGCCAGTATCGTAGTGAGCCAAACCTTTCGCAGTTGTTCGTAGGCTGCCTCGTCGTACGACACTCGCAGCGGACTGTCGGGAAAGAAGAACAGCTTGTCGACTTGATCGGGATCGTATGCCTTACAGAGCATATCGACGTTCTTGGCGGGAACGCGGAAGGCATCGGGAATTTGGACGTCAGCGCCGCCGCACGCGATGCCTGTCAAATCGAACAGCAGGACTAGCTGTGATAGGTACTGATGCGAAGCGTTGAGCGCTTTACGTTCGACGATTTGCTGCACTACCAGCAAGAGAGCAATTACGGCGACCCCGCCGGCAATGGCGCGTGGCAACCGAGCGCGCGGAAAAGCCACCGCAACCCAATAGCACGCGACGGCGAGCGTCGCGGTCGCCGCGTTCGCCCTTATCATTGTCGCGTACGCCATGAGCATGAGCGCCGCAGCGATGGCAGCAAGCCTCGTCGCGCGTTTGACGCGATGCGAAGCGTACAGCAGGCCGCCAGCGCACAATAGTGCGTACGCCATGCCGACATCCTTCCAGATGACGCCGGCGATGTTCGCAATTGTGGGCATGAACCCAACCAGCGGCACAATCCATGCATGCCGCAACCCCCGCCGACGCGCGCCTTCGGCGATCGCCCATAACCCGATCCAAAGCAACCCCAGATGAACGATGAGCATACCGCCGGGACCGGTGACGACGCGATTTGTCCACGACCACAGCCATGCCATGACCGGCGGATGCTGGTCGCCATATTGCCGTAGCACCGCCTGCGTGTATTGCACGATCGAATCGACCGACATCAGACCCGGCCAGAACGCGACCGCCTCGAGCGTGAAGCCGACCAGCGTTATGGTCGTTGTCGCGACCAACGTGAAGTCCGCGTTCCGGAGCCAATGCGGGCTCGACACACTCATAACCACCGGCCGGTGCTGCGCGACTGCGTGATCGCACCGGGCTTGGAAAATGGTGGTAGTGGACTAATCCGAAGAGTGAACAGATTCGGACGCAAGCACGTATTCCAGCGTGTCGCCAATTCTGCGCTCGAGAATACGGGGTGTCGTCATTCCCATGCGCCATGCGGCGAACTCAAGCGATCCGCGTATCACGCCTATTCCGTACGCTACCGACCGAGCTAGATTTATTGAGCTCGCATCGGCGTGGTACGAGGTAGGACAGGAGACCTCACCGATTCGCAATCGACCTGCAATCGCCTGGATAATAATTTGATTGTCAAACACGAAGTCATTTGAATTGGCAACCAGTGGAAGAGACATAAGGGCATGGCGAGAAAAGCCCCGGTATCCCGTGTGAAACTCCGAGAGCTTCGATCCGAGCGCGAGATTCTGACCGAGTGTGAGCAGGCGGTTGCCGACGTATTTCCACAGCGGCATACCGCCTGCACGCGCCGATCCTCCCAGGATGCGCGAGCCCAGCACAACATCATAAACGCCCGACGTTATCATCGAAGCGATGGGCGTGACGAGCCTCGGGTCGTATTGATAGTCAGGGTGCAGCATGACGACGACATCGGCGCCGAGACGTAGCGCCTCCGCGTAACAAGTCTTTTGATTGGCGCCATACCCACGGTTGGTGTCGTGCACTATCGTTCTGATCCCGAGCGCCTTCGCAACAGCCGCGGTGGCGTCACACGACGCGTCATCGGTCAAAACGATTTCGTCGACCACCTCGTGAGGAATCGCTTCGTACGTCGAGCGAAGCGTACGCGCCGCGTTGAAAGCGGGCATCACGACGACGATCTTCTTACCGTTCAACACGACGGAAAACCCATTGCCGGTGCAGCCAGTATCCCGGCCCAATCAAAATGATGGTCGTGACGACTTGGGCCACTAGGTAATGCACCTTCAGTTCTTCGTTGAGAACGGCGAATATGACGGCGTTGAGTACGAAAAGAATGGCGAGTGCGATGGCGAATCTTGGTGACGCGACGGAATGCCGCGAGGAGCCGCGAAACGCGACCGAATAGTTAAGCCAATACTTGACGACGGTACCGACCGAAAATCCGGCGATCGAAGCAAGTATCGGGCGAACGTGGGCTGCTTCTACCGCAGCGGTCGTCACCGCGTAGTGGCTGACGGTGGCGATGCCGCCCGCGCCAATGTACAACGGAAGACTGTGCCGTACCACACGCGCGAGCAGAGTTACATGGCGATTCTGCATGTCCTGATTATACGTGCGCTTGCATTTTTCGCATCCGTGTCCGCTTGGTGAATCACTAGGCAACCCGCTTGCGTTCGCCGTTGAATGCATCCGCCATTCGCTCAAGATCCTTTTGCCGGATGAAGCGCAATCCGATCGAGTCGCGTGCTTGTCAAGCGGGAACCGAACGCCAGCACGATCTTGAGTTCTGTCACGATTACATTCCTCGCCGACCATGCGTGGGGCCAAGCGAGAGGCACCTGAATGCCCGCGGGAGTGGTCAGGAACTTGGCCGCCGCAATCGGTGCGCCAATTGGCACCCATGCCGGATTACCATCGATCCGCCCAAAGACTTGTATCGCATCAAGTAGCGCGGGATTGTGTAGTCCAACCACAAGCGAGCCGATTGTCGACGTGCGAATCACCTGATCAGGCGGGGAAAGAAGTGTTGCCGTTCCCGCATCGAATGCGAGGTCGAGAAAGCCCCCGTGAGCGGTTACTGTGCCGCTCTCGAGCCGCCATCCGTCATCGTCGAGATAGCCGGGCGCGCCGAAGGTCCAGAGCCTCGCGCCGCGAGGCAGGTTCGCATGGGTAACCATGAAATCGCGCATCGCGTCTTCGGCCGGCGTATTGCGCCAAGCGGTGTACGGAAGGTAGTCGGGTGCCGCTGAATACAGGCCGTTCGACCCATTCCATGCCATCACCGAGACTTCCTGCGCGTCGAAATTGAACATGTCGCGAAACGCATGGTAGGACTGGGCGTAGTGCGGTTGCTGCAGCGGTTTTTTGAGATTGGTCGCATTGGTTTCGACGACCGCCCACCCCGGATCCATGCGCGCGAACGTCGCGAACAGGCTGTGCGGTACTTCCATCGGTGCCTGGTTTTCCGCGGTTTCGCCGTACAGCACTGCGCCGAGATGGCCTGCCCGCGGAATCGATCCTTCGATCGAAACACCCGAGGTGTCGTAGTTCTGGCCGCGACTGGTGATCCGGACGGCAAACGGCGACTGACCCTCGTCCGGCGCGATGAAGCCTTCGGCGGAAAAAATCTTGTCTCGCGGGATGCCGGCCTCGTTTGCCCACAATGAAAGCTCGTCGTAGTGCAAGGCGATGATGTGCTGCCGGAACACCTGCCATTCCTGGTACCACGGGTCGTCCCAGATCGGCGCCTGTCCCGGCGCCGCTGGTTGAAATGGCGACCCCGGAAACGACCGCGGCGGATCGACCTGGTCCCATGATGTCCAGTGGTTGCGTGCGATGCGGTTCACATCGGCCAGACTCAGCGGGCGTGGCCGGCGATAACGCGAGAGGTCTGGTGCGCCGGGCTCCGGCTTGCCCGCATACGGGCCGATGCCTGCAAGCCATTGTCGAAACTGCTTCAGCATCCCTGGGTTGTAGTCGAAGATTTCGAGCACGCGGTTCTGGATGAAGAACGGATTCATGTACGTATCAGCATCGAGACTCGCGCCAACAAAAAGATCCGGATGCTCGCGAGCGAACTCGGCGATGATACGGGCGGCGGCCTGCAGGTTGCGCCGCTTGTAGGCGCGAACCTTCGTCGCATAGACGTTGTAGGTCAGCGTGCGCGCGAGCTCGGGCGAGTTGGTCGATCCCGGCAGATTCTTCAGGTAATCGTCTGGAAAGACCTTGTTGTCCTGCGTCCACTGGCAATTATCGACGTCCTGCTCCAGCTTGTCGTTGATGTCCCACTCCGGCGTGTCGCAGCTCGCATCGGCCCAGATGCCGCCGTTGAGGATGAATTGAACCGGCAGGTTCTTGTCGATCGCGTACTGGATGACGCTGTGCAGATTGTCTTCGGCGACCACACGGTCCTTGCACTTGCGGGTCAGATCGAAATCGGGATCGAATTCCCAGTCGCCGGCGAGTCCCTTGGTCGTGCGCAGATACAGGATCGGCACCGCGATGCCGACGCCAGTCGTGCGCGACAGGTACGCACGGTAAGCCGAATCGGCTTCCGCAGCACCGCCCACTGGCACACCCGAGGCCATCATCAAGAAACGGAATGGCCGGCTCGCCAGCGCCGGACGCCGGTCGAGCAAGCCGCTCCACAGCGACATCGCCGCCGGTGGGATCAGCGATTTCCTGGCGAGCACCGTCTCGCGGCCGCTGCGATCGATCGCGACGACGTTGATAGCGTGCCGAATGGGATCGAGATTCGCGAAGTCTCCGCTGAATTCGAATCCCGCCGCCGACGAATCGGGGTAGCCGGACTTGACCGCCGCGACATCGGGTCGCGTGATGCCATAGCGCGCTGCGTACGGTCGGCCGTCAACGCGGATCTCGACGCGCCCGATGCCTTCGGGAGCCAGCGCCCAGCCGCTGATGCGAAGCATGGTATCGATAATGGCCTCGTCCGCGGGCGTGTCGACGGAGCCGACTGCAACGAGGCGCGCTGCCTGCCCGGTTGCCGGCGCTGTCGCCGCTTGAGTGCCAGCGGGTGCGACGGGCACCGTGAGCGGCGGATGCCGGTCCTGCCACGCGAATGCGCCAGCGATCGCCAAGCCTGCTGCGATCAATAGACCCGCAGCAACGCGCTCTTTCCAGGGGCGAAGGGATCGCATTCGACGAAGTACGCTAGGGGGTCCTTGGTGCCGGGGTCATTGTAAAGGATGCCGATGACCCGACCCGGGCCCCTGCTTCGACCTGGCCGCGATGCCTCGCCGCGGCGGTGCCCTGTTCAGCCGGCGAACGCCAAACCGGTTAGCGATAGATTGAACGCGCGCTCGATCAGCCACACGCCCGCGACCGCCGCGATGGCTATCGATCCCCCGGTGAGAACGGCCCGGCGATATGCCCAAGTCCCGCGCAAAGCGAAAGCCACCGGCAGGAACAGCGCCACGATGGCAAGCTGACCGAGCTCCACGCCGACATTGAAACCGAACAGCGAAAGCGCCAGCGACCCGGTCGGCAACCCGAGATCCTTGAGCGCGCTGGCGAAGCCGAAGCCGTGAATCAGGCCGAATCCGAACGCGGCAATCCATCGACCGTGTCGTACCAGCGGGAAAATATTGTTGAGCGCGGCGAGCGCGACCGAGAGCGCGATGCCGGATTCGATCCAGCGGGCGTCGGGTGAAACGACACCTAATGTCGCCAGGGTCAGCGTGATCGAATGGGCGATAGTGAATGCAGTCACGATCTTCGCGACGTCGATCGCCACCGCGCCGAAGCTGGTCGCGGGCAGCCACGCATGGCCGCGCCGCAACAGCACGGCCGGCAGCAGCAGCGACAGCAAGAACAAAATGTGATCGAAGCCGAGCCAGATGTGCCAGACGCCGTCGCGCACGTATTGCCGTAGTTGCTCGACCGGGCCCGTCTCGGCGCCGCCTATGCTTTGTCGACTTGAGTCGACGCCAAATATGACGCTGGAAGCGGCCCCCGCCGCCACGTATTGCAGCAGTCCGCGATGTTGCGGATCGATATCGAACAGCAGTCGATAGTCGACCGTCAACGACGCGCCGGGCCGCAGACAATCGCCGGTAAACAGAAGCACCGTGTACGCGCCGTCGCTGTGTTGCTCGATCAGCTGCTCGCCGGCCGTGATGCTGCAGCTTGCTCCGTTCGACTCGACAGTCAGCCGCGAGAGCGCGTAATCGGCGATCGACCGGTGCTTGGCACGAACTTCGCCCCAGCTGATGTCGCCATCGCCGTTGGTGTCGAGCGTGATCGCATTGTCGAGATCGCGCAGTGCGATATCCCAGCGGCCCGAGATCGCGGCTGCGTCGCTTCCGGTGCGGGTCAGCGTCAAGTAGCTGTCGCTGGCCTTGTGCGCCGACGTCGGCATCGGGGCTGTCCAAAGCGCGAACAGCAGCAGCGCTGCGATCGCCGGCGATTTCAAGGTCCATCTCCGGCTGGAACGCGAAGGGCTGCGTATTGCAGACGATTCGCAAGTGTCCACTCGGCAACTTCACGCAACGCTGCCGCGTCGCCGGTGGCGCCGGCCGCTTCCGCGAGAATGCGCAGATCGGCAGGCTCGCGCTGCACCTGCCAGTTTTCGCGCGCCAGCCGCAAAGATCCCCCGGCGTCGCCTTCGATCGTCAACAGGTAGCGCGCTTCCTCGCGTTTGTGTAACGAATCGCCGCGACGGCGCGCGGCATCGAAGCGATCGGCAAGCTCTCGCCGGTGCTGGGTGAATGCCGATGTTGCAGCGGGCAGTTGCCTCTCGGCGAGAGCAAGACGCAGCAGAAGATTGTCGTTCCGAGTCTGGTTCGCGACCAGCGGCGGCACCTCGCGCGGCCGCCCCCGGTCGAGCAGAAAGTCGCAATAGGCGGCGATCAGATACGGGTCGCGTGGGTCGAGAGCGAGCGCGGTGCGAAAGTGCGTTTCGGCGGCGGCATGGTCGCCGCGGCGGTCGGCAATCTCGCCGGCCAGGGTCAGCGCCCATTCGCGCAGTGCTCCATCGGCGTCGGAAGCGTGCGAGAGCGCGCCGATCAGCGAAAGGTAAGCGCTTTCTGCATCTCCCGAAAGACTCGCGGGTGCCGCGTCGCATGCGGCGAACACCAGAGGCACGGCCAACGGCGCGATTCGAGCGCAGTCGGCCCGGGCCGCCCGGTATTTTCCCTGGACGGTCAGCACGGTCGCTCGCGTGAGCAATGCCTGGCCATGGGCAGGATGCGCGGCGATCAGCCGATCGAGATCGGCAAGCGCTCCGTCGAAATCGTGGTTGCTTTGCTTGATTGTCGCCCGTAGCAGCAATGCCGGGGCCGGCGGATCGGACAATTTCCACCAGGGTGCCAGCGCGGCCTGTGCCTGACCCAGGAAGCGCGGGTCGCCGGTGTCGCGCGAGGCTTCGATTGCGCGCCGGCCGAGCCGCACGGCGAGGGCCAGATCGTCTGGATGCTGGCTGAGAGACGCGCGCAGCCGCTTGACGTCGCGCAGCGATGGCTCGGTCTTTTCGGGCAGGCGCTCCAGTACGTCGCTATCTGCCGCCGGAGTGTAGGGTTTCGCGACGACCGACTCGGCGCCCAGCAGCGCGATGATCAGCAGCGCAGCGACCCGAAGTTGGCGTGACAAAGTTTTTCTCCCGTGGATCGGAATCGCAGGAGCCGCCCGGGCGGCCCCTGCGTTCGCATTGCAGAGTGCGGCTATGATCACTCGTTCGGCGAGCCCTTCAGCGGCGTGCGCAGATACGGAAAAGCAGCGTCGACGAAGCTCGAATCGATGAATGCGCCGTCGGTGTAATGCAAGGTGCCCGCCGGTGCGTCGGCCGGTGTGCAGCCGCCGATGCTCAGAGTGCAAAGCACCCCCATCGCAACGCGGAGCTCGATGTCGACGACGTCATCGCCCGGGCGCCGGCCGTTGGGGAAGCCCGCGATGTCGCCACCCAACACCCCCAGTCGGCTCTGCGCAGCGCTGGCCGTCGGAGGTATCGCCGTGTTCAGGCGCAGCATTTCCGAGGCGACCACCTTTGGGGGCTGGTTCAGTCCGCTGATCCCGGTCAGAAATGCAGCGACCAGATCGGTACGGGGGAAATTGGTCGGCGCTTTGACACCGACGCTGCCGAACAGGATTTCCAACAGCGCCGGCAGCGTCGGGTTGGTCACATAGTCGGCGAATTGCGCGTCGTCCTTCGGTTCGCTACCGTTGAACTTGTTCTTGTCCTTGAGGCCGATGACGACTTCGTTGACCAGCGGCGCGCCCAGACGCGAAACCTGGACCAATCGTTGCGATGTCTTCTGCGCAGCATCCAGACCGGTCGACGCCGGCAGCAGAGTGCGCTGCATCGGAATGCTCGCCGTCGTCCAGCCGCCGATGATCGTTGCGTTTCGCCCGGTCAGGCAGGCGATCGGCACTTCCAGGACCATCGCCGTGACGTTCTTGTCGGCCAGCAGGTCTTCGGCCGCGGATTCGGCCGCCGGATTCAACTCCGTCGCCGGAAACTTGATGTTGACCAAGTCGAAGGTTTCGCCGAGATTGACGACGAACGGGTCCTTGCGCTGGCCGACGAAGACCCGGCCCGTTCCTGCGCACCCGGGGATCGATATGTTCCAGATGTGCTTGTTGGCGTAGGAAACGTAGTCGGAGATGGTCTTGTCGCCGATATAGTCGACCGGCTTGTCGAACGTCGTGCCGCCAGTGCTGAGATTGGTCACCGGAAGCGCCTTCCTCTGGGGACCGGGGCCGCGCATGACGCTCAGCGTAAAGGTCTCGTGCGTGTTGAGCGCCGGCGACGCGGGCGTGGAGACGTCGCCCGAGCCGTTTTGCACCAGCGGAATCGAGACCTGCTTTCCGCCGACAGTCAGCTGATTGTCGTCGAGGGTATTCTGGAAGCTGAATTGGAAAGTGATGTTCTCGACGGCGCCTCCGTCGTTCGTGATATGAATCTCGTAGAGCGCGTTCGAGTCGAGCTTGAAGTAATTGGGGCCGCCATAGGGATCCTGCAGCGGCAGGTAATTGGCGATCAGCGTGACGTAGCCGTCGCGGCCGGGCTCGTAGCTGCGAAACATATAGAAATCGGTTGCATCCACCTGCGGCATTGACGCAATGAACGGCGCCTCGCGATGACTGGAGGCGAGCGCGGGCGCGCCGGCAGCCGCGGCCAGCGCCGCCACGGTCAGGCTTGCGGCAAAAAACTTGAGCCCTCGTTTGTCGAATGGCCTTGTAAGCATGGCAATCACTCCTCGATTGAGCGTTGATCGATACCGGCGCCTTGGGCGCTGGAAGGTGCGGGCAACCGAGCTGCCACGCCGGAATTGCGTGGATCGGGCCGTGGACATATGTACGGGGCCGGTCGTCCTTTGGATGCAATCGCAACCGGCAGGAAAGCAATTCGCGGTGTCTCGCGAGCGAGTGCGCTCGTCGCCCCGGCGGCAAAGCCCGGGTGAGGTCGGTTGGCGCGGCAGCACCGCGTGATTTATCATCGGCGTCGTGACCGCCCCGGACATTCTCGATGACCAGATCGCCTACTACCGCGCGCGGGCGGGCGAATACGACGAGTGGTGGTTCCGTACCGGACGATACGACCGGGGCGCGGATTTCAATGCGCAGTGGCACGCCGAAACGGCGACGGTGGAAGCCGCGCTGGTGTCCTGGCTTGCGGCAAGGCGACCGGCGGACGTCCTCGAGCTGGCCTGCGGCACCGGGTTGTTCACCCGGCTGATCGCGCCGCGGGTCGCACGGCTCGCCTCGATCGACGCGTCGACGGAGGTCATCGAGATCAATCGTGCGCGAGTCGGCGCCGACAATGTCGAGTACGTCCAGGCCGATCTTTTCGCGTGGCGGCCGGTGCGGCGTTACGACGCGATATTTTTCAGCTTCTGGCTATCGCATGTGCCCGATTCGCGCTTCGCCGCGTTCTGGGAGCTGGTCGCTTCGGCGCTCGCGCCGGGCGGGGCGGCCTATCTGATCGACTCGGCGTTCGATCCGACATCGACCGCCAAGGATCATGTGCTTCCCGGACGCGAGGCCGGCATCGTGACGCGCAAGCTCAACGACGGCCGGGAATTCAGGATCGTCAAGGTTTTCTACGAGCCGGCGGCGCTGGCCGCGAAGCTCGGACCGCTGGGGTGGAGATCCAAGCTTGCGCAGACGCCGCGCTACTTCATCTACGGCGAAGTCATGCGATCGCCCGGCTGACTTGGCGCAAGCGCACGGCGGCGCTACCCGGTTTCAGGAATCCGCGTCGTAGACGTAGGGCGACTGAGGGACGCGGCTCGTGTCCATGACCCGCTCTTCGGCCAATTCCTTCGGTCGCTTGTCCCACCAGATCGCGCGCGCTTCGCGTTGCTTGTCGATCAGATCGGGCCGTTTCTGCAGCAGCTCGCGAATGAACTTGGTATGTTCCGATTCGTAATGGCGGCTGGGCAGCATCATGACGGTTTCCAAAGCGTGCGCACGATTGGACAACGAGAGAGCTGATTCTATCATTCGGCACGTTCGGCCGCCGGCGTTCGCATCGATCCGGCAATCAGGCGATACTCGTAGAGCCTGCATTCGAGGTTGCCATTGAACAGCGGCGTGCGGCGGCTCGCTTTCAGGCCGATCAATTTCGGCAGCCGCGTGTCACCGCTCAACAGATAAGCCGTCCAGCCGGCGTACCGCTGCTTGAGCGCATCGCCGAGCTGCGGGTAGAACGCGGCCAGCGCGCCCGAGTCGGCGAGACGCACGCCATACGGCGGATTGCTGACGATGACGCCGGCGGGCGCCGGAGGCGGGCGCGTCAGCGCGTCGGACCGCTCGACAATGATCGTGCCCGCGAGACCGGCCGCAGCCATGTTCTCGCTGCATTGGTGGATGGCCGTCGCGTCGTCGTCGCTCGCCCAGATGGCCAACGGCGCCGGCGGCCTGGCGCGGCGCTGCGCCGCCTGCTTGATTCGCTGCCACGCCGGGCCGTCGTACCAGGCGAGCTTCTGGAAGCCGAACGTCCGCTTGAGTCCCGGGGCCAGGTCCAGCGCGATCATCGCGGCTTCGATGGCGATGGTTCCGCTGCCGCACATCGGATCGAGCAGCGGCGTTCCCGGCTGCCATCCGGCCAGGCGCAGCAGGCCCGCCGCCAGATTCTCGCGCAACGGCGCGTCGGCGGTTTCGCGCCTGTAGCCGCGCTTGAACAGCGGTTCGCCCGAGGTGTCGAGGTAGAAGCTCGCGTCGGTAGCGGTCAGATAGGCGTGCACACGGACATCGGGACGATCCTTGCTGATGCTGGGACGAACGCCGCCCACGGCACGGTGCCGGTCGCAAATGGCGTCCTTGATGCGCAGCGTGGCGAATTCGAGACTGGTCAGCGGCGAGCGCGAAGCGGCGACGTCGACGCGAAGCGTCCGGTCGACCCGAAACCAGCGCGGCCAGTCGAGCGCCTTGGCGAGCTCGTAGACGTCGTTTTCGTCCCGATAGGCGCCATGCCCGACGCGCCAGAGAATGCGGCTGGCGAGGCGACTTTCGAGATTCGCGCGGTAGGCAAGCTGGATGGGACCCGCGAACGCGGCGCCGCCGTCGGTGGTCGTGATTTCCGACGCGCCCATCGCGTCCAGCTCGGCCGAGAGCGGGGCTTCCAGCCCGCGCGGGCACGGCGCGAAAAAATGCTCGGTCACGGATGCGGCGCAGCGAAGCTCAGAATGGTTTCAGCACCACCAGCAGCACGACGCCGATCAGCACCGGCAGTGCCGGAATTTCGTTGATCCAGCGATAGAAGACATCGCCGTGCCGGTTGCGGTCGTGTCGGAAGTCGGCCATCAGCCTGCCGAGCCACGCGTGGTGCGCGATCAGTATCAGCACGAGCGCCAGCTTGGCGTAAAGCCAGCCGCCGCCGATGCCGTAGCCCAGCCAAAGCCACAGCCCCGACGCGATCGTCAGCACCGCGCCCGGCGTCATGATGCCGACGTAGAGCTTGCGCTCCATCACCTTGAACCGCTCGCTGCCTATCGAGTCGCGGGTCAGCGCGTGATAGACGAACAGTCGCGGCAGGTAGAACAGGCCGGCGAACCAGGTGACCATCGCGATGATATGCAGCGATTTGACCCAGAGCATGGCTATTTCAGCAGGCGGCGCCGGGTCAGCACCAGCGCGATGTAGTAAGCCGCGAACGCATAGGCAAGCAGCACCGCGATGTGCAGCGGAATATCGTCCGGGATGCGGCCCAGGAGCAGCGGGCGCGCAATGTCGATCGCGTGTGATAGCGGCAGCGTCTTCGCGACGCCTTGCAGCGCTGCAGGCATCTGGTCGACCGGAAAGAAGACGCCTGAGAGCAGCAGCATCGGGGTCAGCACCAGAGTGAAAAAATAGGTGAAGAAGTCGTACCCAGGCGCCAGCGAGTTCATCACCAGCCCGAATGCGCCGAACGTCAGCCCGACGATGAAGCCGAGCGGCAATACCCAGAGGGCGAGCAACGAATGGCCGAATCCCAGCACCAGCACGACCGCCAGGATCGCAATCACCGACATCACGCTCTTGGTCGCTGCCCAGATCCATTCGGCGAGCACGACGTCGTCCAGCGAAAGGGGCGCGTTGATGATCGCTTCCCAGGTCCGTTGCACGTGCATGCGCGAAAACGCCGAATACATCGCCTCGAACGACGAGGTGAACATCGCGCTCTGGCAGACCATGCCGGTGCCGATGAAGGCGATGTATTTCATGCCGCCGACCTCGGGCACGAAGCTGCCAATGCCGTAGCCCAGCGCCAGCATGTAGAGCAGCGGATCGGCGATGTTGCCGAGCACCGAGGCGATCGCAAGCTTGCGCCAGACCAGGAGGTTGCGGCGCCACACAGGTATCCAGCGCAGCGAAAGCTCGGGCGCGCGGATCAGCGAAGCGGAGATCATCGGACCTTGGGCTTAAGGGGCAGCGTCGAGTATATCGCGGGCAGTCGCGTCATGGCTCGACGCGCGTTTCGATCCGCGCGGCGAGGCGAAAGCCTGGCGCAGCTTTTCAGTCGCGCAGCTCGCGCCCGGTGAGCTTGATGAAAAGATCCTCCAGGTTCGCCGGGCGGTGCAGATAGCGCACGCCGTTCTGTCCACCCAAGTCGCTCAGCAGCGGCGCGGCATCCTTCGCGTAGCAGAACGCGGTCTCACCGGCGATTTCCATGCGATCTGCCAGCGCGCGGCCCCGCGCGTCCGCCCAGCGGCGTGCTTCGTCGCCATACACCTCGACCACCTCCGGCTCTACGTGCTCGGCGATCAACGCGCGCGGCGTGTCGCTGGCGATCATCCGGCCGTGATCGATGACCGCCAGCCGCGAGCACAGTCGCTCTGCCTCGTCCATGAAGTGCGTCGTCAGCAGGATCGTCTTGCCCTGCGACAGAAGCTGGCGCAAGCCGTCCCAGATCAGGTGCCGCGCCTGCGG
>Ga0207693_10000071_pt1 | contig 89988 bp, 86 predicted proteins | sample LARL81metaG_FD_184347 | JGI IMG/M metagenome (GOLD analysis project Ga0207693, IMG submission 184347) | Corn, switchgrass and miscanthus rhizosphere microbial communities from Kellogg Biological Station, Michigan, USA - LAR L8-1 metaG... | ecosystem: Host-associated > Plants > Roots >...
TTCCGCTACTTATCTGCGAGAAGAACCGGATGCGCTAAGGAGCGCTCGTCCGGATCCGTCCGGGGGGTACTACGCGAGTGGTATCCCTACCGGGTTCGTAAACCGATTTGCGAACGGAACCGCCCGGTACTCTACTGATCGAGGATTACGGCCGGGACTGAGGGCGTTCCCTGCGAGTCGAGCCCGTCGGATGGCGGGTGTTCCATCGTCAGTTCAATGCCTGGTTTCTGATGCGACAGGGCACGTGCTGTGGCCCTTCTCTTGGTGGAGTTGAGTGCCCGCGCCTACGCTCAGCACGACCCAGTCAGCGCGTCCTACGCGACAAGCCCACTCGTCTCTTTTCTGCGGGTCGGCATCGATCAGATACAGGGTTGGCGCGATTCGCCAGTCGGCATGATTGAAGTTCGCGAAGCGAGCATGGTATGCGTCTCCGTCTCGTATGAACACGAGCGGAACCTGTCCGTTCCAACGTGCCACGGCTGCCTTGATGGCGTGGTACTGTCCGCCGACGTGCCACAGAGATTCCACCATGCCTTTTACATCCGCCACTTGCATGACCGCGAGCAGGCCCAGCACGGCCAGTGCGCCGCGGCGTGGAAGTGCCCAGGTTTCAGCCAGGAGCTCAATTCCTCGTGCCGCGAGAAGGAAAGCGGCAAACAAACCTTCGAAATGAAAACGCGAACCAAAATACGAATACGAGTTCTCAGTATGCAGCAGATACGCAAGTGGCAGGATCGCGAAGGTCCAAGCCAGGATTATAGTCTCACGCCGTTTGTCTTTTTCTTTGGCTAGAGCGTACCCGCCCAGGAGGAAGAGAAATGGGAAGGTTGAAAAGAGAGTCTGCTTGAACGTGATCCCACCCCAATGGTGAAGGTAGTGGAAGATCATGCGGGGATCGAAGGTGAGCTCGGAAGGTATCTCGGCGCCCACACGCGCGGCGTACGGGGTGACTAAGAAATGCCCGGTGGTTGCGTGGTTATATGCAACCATGCACAATCCGGCGGCCAGTCCGGAGACGGCACCCGCGAGCGCGACCTCGGCGGCAAATTTCCCATCCTTCCGCGAATACCACAATGCGGCGCAGCCCAGTACCAATGTCTCGGCGAAGGCGGTATAGGGTCTCACTTGTATTGCCACACCCAACAAAAGGAATGCACCGGCGATGGAAAAAATTTGTTTTCTGTCCAGTCCTCGGAGGGTTAGCCAGCAGGCGCCCGCCACGAGTACGGCACAAAACATGTGCGAGAGAGCCACTGCTGCATTTACTAGAAAGAATGGCGACAGAACCGCCATCAGAACCGAGAGTTGAGCCGCGCCCTCGGAAAACACCTCGCGGCAGATAAGAAGTGTCACGTCAAGCAGAACGAGCCCCAACAAAGGATTGAGGATCCAGGGGACTCCCAGCGCCTGGCCCAGCACCAGTAAAGCCGGCCAGCCTGGCGGGAAATGCGTGAACCAGCCGCGGGCCAGCATCACGTGGTTTTGATAATTGATCTCGTCCGGGGTCGTCTGGATGCTTTCGGTTGCGCCAGGTAGCGGTTCAGCGACCGCCCTTCCCGCACGAAAGATGTGCGCCTGGAAGCTGTAGCAGGTTTCGTCTACCACATGCGACGGCCAGTCGGCCTCATGCCTCGCGAGAGGAACAGTCAGGGCAATGTATGCAGTCATGAGCACACCGGCTGCCCGGGGAACGGACAACGGAGCCGCACTCGAACCACGCCAGCCCTTCAGCACCCACAACAAGCACGGCAGGACCATTGCATACTGCATCAGCAGACCCACCAGCGCGACCGATTGGCGATTCCGCAAGAAATGCACGACGCCGAGATAAAGCACTACCGCAGCGCATAAAAGCACTAGTCGCGAAGTAGGCACCGGACGGGAGAAATAGTTCATCGGGCCGGGATTTCCGTCTCTAAACGACGGCCGGAGCTGCATTATATGACAGTTCTCCCTTACCTAAGCGTCCCCTTAGTATTTGTCCGCCAGCCAACAAAGCGGCGCTCTTTGACAGCAGCGTATGAGGGGCATTTAAGGTCGCAGCCCGTTGGCCGCAAACGCGGCCGCGGATTTCTTTTTATCAAGGAAGAACGTGGCGCCTCGATAACTGACGAGAACATGCCTTAACTCAAAACCAACCGACGAGCGGATTGACGCCTAGACGCTATCCCCCTAAGATGAACCAACTCCGCCGACCAACTGGCGTTGCGCGCCCATGATTAACCAGACCATCTCGCATTACCGCATTACTGGCCAGTTGGGCAGTGGTGGCATGGGCGTGGTCTATGAAGCCGAAGACCTCAGTCTCGGACGCAAGGTTGCGCTCAAATTTCTTCCGCCGCAACTCTCGCGCGACCAGAATGCTTTGGACCGATTTCTACTCGAAGCGCGCGCAGCCTCTGCCCTGAATCACCCGAATATTTGCACGATTTATGCTGTCGAAACCGCGGAGGGGGAGAAGGGCGAGACACAGTCCTTCATTTCGATGGAACTCCTCGAAGGGCAGAACCTGGCGCAGAAACTCTCCGGCGCCCTGCCGCTGGATCGTTTGCTCGATACTGCTATTCAATTGGCCGACGCGCTCGACTCCGCTCACGCCAAAGGCATCGTCCATCGTGACATCAAGCCCGCCAATATCTTCGTGACACAACGCGGCCAGGTGAAGGTGCTCGACTTCGGCCTGGCCAAGCTGACTCGTCCGGAGTTGCAGATGGAAACGATCGGAGCAACTGCGCAGTCGCCTCTTCCCGCACAACTCACCAGTCCCGGTGCGACCGTTGGCACCATCTCCTACATGTCGCCCGAGCAGGCGCGTGGAGAAGCCCTGGACACTCGTACGGACCTCTTTTCGCTAGGAACCGTGTTGTATCAGATGGCAACCGGCAAGTTGCCGTTTGCCGGCGCAACTTCGGCGGTCGTTTTTCATGCCATTCTCGAACTCGATCCCGCACCTGTGTCGCAGCTGAATACCGCGCTTCCCCCGAAACTGCAGGAGATTATCGAGAGGCTGCTCGAGAAGGATCCAGACCTGCGCTATCAGTCCGCGGCGGATCTGCGTGGGGATCTCAAGCGCCTCAAACGCGACACCGAATCTGGAAGGAGAACAGCCACTTCCACTTCGGGAAGCAGCGCCGTCGCAACTTCGGGCACATCGAGCGGCTCCGGATCTATCGTCGCGGCAGCAGCAGCCAGCCAAACTTCGCAGGCGCCAGTCGCGCCCGCGCGGCCGAAGGTTCGTGCTGGATTCTTAGCCGTGCTCGGACTGATTGTCTTAATCGCTGCTGGCTATGGGATCTATTCCCTACTAACGCGTCATCCCATGCGGCCCTTCCGCAACTTCACTGTCCAGAAGCTGACGGAAGAGGGCAACTCAGCGTTGGTGGCGATTTCGCCCGATGGCAAATACATTCTCAGCACATCGCGCGAGAGCACGGGGCAGTTGAGCCTATGGCTGCGAAACGTTCCGACCAATAGCAATACTCAAGTGCAGCCCGCAGCGGACGTCGCTTACAACGGGCTGCGGTTCTCACCGGATGGCAACTATCTTTACTTTGTCCGCAGCGATCCCGGAAACCGCGACCTGGCATATCTGTATCGTGCTCCGCTACTCGGCGGCACGCCCGAGCGCCTCGCCGAAGACGTCGATTCGAACGTTACTTTCTCTCCCGACGGCCACAAAGTGGCGTTCATGCGTTACGACAACCCGGAACAGGGCAAGTACCAGCTGATTGTGCGCTCGCTTGATACCGGCCAGGAGTCGCCGCTAACCGGCGGTTTTGATAGCCAGAGCCTCATGAACCCGGCCTGGTCACCCAATGGCAAGACGATTTTGTGCGCTGTGAATCAACCGGGCAATGCGCTCACGGGATTAATGGACGTCGATGTGGCAACCGGTCAGCAGCATCTCGTCCTGAGTTCCGCCAGCATATTGCTCTCGCCCACGTGGCTGCCGGAGGGCCGAGGCTTGCTCGTTCTGGAAAGAGGCGCAGATTCGAACTACTCGCGCCAGCAAATCTACTTCGTCGCCTATCCCTCTGGTCATATGGATCCGATCACCCGGGATACGAACAAATATTCGAATCTGAGTATTTCGGCCAGCGGACAGGTTCTCGCTAGTGTGCTCAGCGACGAGCGCTGGAGTCTTGAGGTGATGCCGGCAGCCGGTAGCGGAATGGATGCGCGCACGGTGGCGCCAGCGCAAATGTTTACCAACTTCACGTGGACGCAAGATGGGCGCCTGCTCGACGACAAGGACAACTTGCTCAATTGGGTGAACCCCGAAACCGGTGCGAAAGGGATTTTCTCCACCGGTCAGAATCCGGGCAATGGCGATCCCTGGCAATGCGCCGATGGACGCTACATTGTTTTTCTCCATGGACTCCAGGGCGCCGAAGCAAGCATCAACGTTTGGCGTGTTGACTCGTCTGGCGGAAATCTGAAGCAGTTGACGCGAGATAAGTCGAACAACTTTACCGTCTGTGCCCCCGATTCCAAGTCAGTGTTCTATTTGGACGGCGGAACCGGGCATGTGATGCAAGTGCCAATCGAGGGAGGAACTCCCCGAAAAATCACGGATCTCAACTTGGCAAGTTTTTTCGATATATCGCCGAACGGCCGCACCCTGGCCTTCGCCACCGTCGATCATGCGGCGGGACACGAAGAGCGTCTGGCGCTGGTGTCGGTGGATTCCGGAGAGCTGGTCAAGAAGATCGAGTTTCAGCGCACCCGCATCGGGCTGGTTCACTTCTCCCGCGATGGCAAGTCGATCGTCTATCCCATTCGCGAGAACAATGCCGACAACCTCTGGCAGCAACCACTCGATGGTTCGCCCGGCCGGCAGCTGACGTCATTCAAGACGGAGCACATCTGGGATTATCACTGGTCTCCCGATGGAACCAAGCTTGCCTTAGTTCGAGGCCACACGGACTCCGATGTGGTGCTGATTCGCAGCCAGCAACAGTAAGACCGGCTTCAGGCTTCGGGCTTCCGGCCTCAGCCATCCTACCTGTATGCACCTGCTAGATTTGTCATCCTGAGCGCAGCGAAGGATCCCGCGAGTGCAACAGCATCGCCGATGCAGGATGGAGTTCTCCGGTGGGGGTCCAACTCGTGCATGCTCGCCACGTTCTCCTTGACAGCTTAGGAGAGCAGGAGTACATTCCTAATTGTCTTAGGGGAGTGCTTGCGTGACCGATCAGGCCCAAATTCTTCCAGGAACTCTAGATCTCCTTATCCTGAAGGCAGTTTCGCTTGGCCCGCTTCATGGATATGGCGTTCTTTTGCGCATTGGACAAATCTCAAAGCAAGCTCTTCTGATCGAACAAGGCGCGCTGTATCCCGCACTCTTCCGCCTTGTGCGACAGGGCTTGCTGAAAGCGAGTTGGGGCACGTCGGAGAACAACCGCCGCGCCAAGTTCTATGAACTTACAACTGCAGGCCGCAAGCGACTGCAAGAAGAGACCGAGGGGTGGAATCGCCTTGCGACCGCCATCCATTCCGCACTGAAAGCTCGACCGGAGGAAGTATGAGTGTCTCCGCCTACCTTCGATCTGTGGCAGCGAAATTTCTTCATCGAGAGCACGTATCCCGCGAAATGGATGATGAGGTTTCGTCACACATCCAGCTTCGCGCTGACGATCTTGAACGCACGGGGCTGACGCGAGCCGAGGCGGAGCGAAGGGCCCGTATCGAGTTCGGCGGCCAGGAGCGCGTGAAAGAAGAATGCCACGAAGCGATGGGCGGACAATTCTTCGATGTTCTAATGCAAGACGTGCGCTACGCCGTTCGAGTGTTATGCAAGACTCCCACCTTCACGGCGCTGGCAGTTCTGACACTGACGCTGGCGATCGCGGCTAACGCCGTCGTCTTCGGCGTGTTGAACGGCTTGATCCTGCGCCCGCTGAGCGTGCCGCAACCTGAGAGCCTGTGGGCCACGGTGTACGGCGAAGATTCTGGATTCCAGTCTTATTTGAACTACCGCGACCTGCGTGATCGCAACCACACATTTGAAGATCTCGCAGCATTCAACTTCGCCTTCGTTGGGCTGGATACCGGGAAAGATCCAACCGTTGCCAGCGGTTTTGCGACGACCGGAAACTACTTTGATGTGCTGAAAGTCCACCCTTACCTAGGACGTTTCTTCAGTCCTTCTGACGAGCACGGCCCGAACAGTGCGCCGTATCTCGTTCTCTCCTACGCGTACTGGCACAGCCGCTTTCAGGATGACCGCGGTGTGATCGGGCGGACGGTGCAGCTGAACAAGCATCCATTCACGATTATTGGAGTCTCGCAACCAGAGTTCCACGGAACCCTGATGTTTATCTCTCCCGATTTCTACATGCCCATCATGAATCAGGAACAAGTGGAGGGGCAGGATCTCCTGGATAACCGCGGCACTACGCACGGGATTTTTGAAGTGATCGGACACCTGAAGCCTGGAGTGACCAAAGAACAGGCTGAGGCAGACATCAACAGCGTGGGGTTTTACCTCGAGAGAACCCATCCCAAGGAATTCGCGCAGAAGAATGCCACACTGGCGCGCGCAGGCCTGACGGCATTTGGTGGCGCGGTTCGGCAGTTTATGGCCGGGCTGACGTTGCTCGCGGGGCTGATTTTACTGGCCGCATGCGCGAACCTGGGTGGCCTATTCGCTGCCCGTGCGGCCGATCGTTCGCGAGAGGTCGCAATGCGGCTGGCACTGGGATCGAGTCGAAGACGCATCCTGCGCCAGTTGTTGACTGAGGCTATGATGATCTCTCTGGTAGGAGGCGCGATCGGACTTCTTGTCAGCATCCTGATCCTGCGCCGCCTGAGCCTGTGGCAGCCCTTCCCGGTTGCGCCCTTGCATTTGCCTGTAAGTCCCGACGCGAAGATCTATGTCGTCGCTTTGGTCCTGGCTCTGGTGAGCGGATTGTTGTTCGGAATCGTTCCAGTCCGGCAAGTTCTTCGCGCCAATCCGTACGAAGTCGTGAAAGCCGGATCGAGCAACCGGGTGGGGCGGCGCACCAATCTACGCGACGTGCTACTGGTCGGGCAAATTGCCATCTGTGCCGTGCTCGTCACCTCATCCATGGTTGCCCTACGCGGGCTGATGCGCTCGCTGCATAGCAATCTGGGATTCGAGCCGCAGAACACCATGCTTGTAGGCACGAATCTCGCGATGGCTGGTTATACCAGCGGGCAGCTGCCTGAAATGCAGAAGCGGATGATCCATGCCCTCGAGACCATCCCGGGCGTAGAGTGCGTTGGACTAGTGAACAACTATGCGCCGCTGGTGTATGCGGCAGGAAGTCGAACCAATGTCTTCAAGGAAGAGACATCAGATCTGCGGCCATCGAATGTTGCGGCTCGCCCCTATCGGTATGACGTTTCCATGGAGTATTTTCACGCCGCGGGTACCGCGATGTTAGCCGGACGTGACATCAGCTGGCATGACGACAAAAATGCGCCAGCCGTGGCGGTTGTGAACCGCCAGTTTGCGGTCTCGATGTTTGGGTCGGTCCATGACGCCGTCGGCCGCTATTACAAGACGCAGGATGGAACGCGGGTTCAGATTGTCGGCGTAGTGGAGGACGGCAAGTATATGAGCCTGACGGAAAATCAAGAGCCGGCGATCTTCCCATCGTTTCTGCAATCTCCAACGAGCGCAACAGATATTGTGGTGCGATCCAGCCGTGATCCGCAGCAACTCGCAGCCGATATTCGCCGTCAGTTGCGCGGTCTGGATTCCGGACTGCCAATCGACACGGCCACCTGGACAACCGAACTCGATATCGTTCTGTTTCCAGCGCGCATGGCGACGATGGCGCTCGGGGCGCTGGGTTTGATGGGCGGTATTCTTTCGATCACAGGCATTTTCGGAATGGCCGCGTATTCGGTCAGCCGCAGACTGCGCGAATTGGGAATTCGCATTGCGCTGGGCGGGCGGCGCAAGGAAGTGTTGCATGCGGCTCTGGGACGCGCCGTGAAACTGCTCGCCGTCGGTTCGGTTGCAGGGCTGTTGCTCGGAGTCCTGGCTAGCCGGGTGCTTGGGTTTATCGTGTATCAGGCAACGCCTCGCGATCCGATCGTACTGGGCGGCGTGGTTCTGGCGATGGCGTTGCTCGGTTTGTTTGCGACCTGGATACCGGCGCGGCGGGCCTTGGCGGTGAATCCTTTAATGCTGTTGCGCGAGGAGTAGCGGCGCTAAACTCTCGTCGAAAACACTAAGGGCGGCCATTGCTGGCCGCCCTCATGCGGATTGTACTTGTAAAGCGGTTTTAGACGCCCTTGACGTTTTCTGCCTGCCAGCCCTTGGGGCCTTTGACCACGTCAAACTGTACTTGCTGACCTTCCTGCAGGCTGCGGAAGCCGCTGGCCTGAATGGCGGAGAAATGCACGAAGACATCCTCGCCGTTCTGGCGGCTGATGAAACCGTAGCCCTTGGCGTCGTTAAACCACTTCACTGTTCCTGTTTCCATGTTGTTGCTATTTCCTTTGTTCTTGATGTAGCGCTGAAACTTTCGGGATTCTTCTGCAGGCAGGTCACACGCTGGGTTAAGCGGAGATGCTTGTACGAAGGAACTCTAAAGTCAAACGCAATTCCATTGTACGTGAGGTGCACCGAAATAGCTACAGAATTCGGTTGGGAGCCTGGTTAAGTGGCTGATTTCCAAGCAGCTTACGGCTGTCTGGGGGCGGATGGATTTCGAATTCTAGATTTCAGATTGCCGAATGGGTTGCGAGACTACTTTCGTTTGATCTTCAATCTGAAATCTGCAATCTGAAATCGACAAATCTGCAATCGCACGTTTGCCACCTTCGTCGAAATTCATCATCATATCTACCAATGCGATTCAAGATTGTTCTTCTTTCCTTTCTGTTGTATGCGACGGCGTCGTGGGCGGGGATCATCGAGAGCGTGCGCTCTGCTCTGGTGCAGAATAACTTTGCCGCCGCTGAGGCTCAGCTGAATTTCTACCGCAACCAGCGTGGCGCCGACGCCGAATATCTGGAGGCCTATTCCTGGATGGGACGTGCAGCGCTCGATCAGCGGCAGTACGACCAGGCGGCAGCCTATGCGAAGCAAACAAAGACGCTGGCGCTTGATCTGTTGAAACAGCGTTCGCTCGACGCCGAGCCGCATCTGCCCCTCGCACTCGGTGCAGCTTTGGAAGTGGAGTCGCAGGTACTGGCAGCGCGAGGAGAGAAGACGCAGGCAATTGCCGTGCTGCAGTCCGCGCTGCGGACATACGGGAATACTTCGATTCATGACAGGATTCAGAAGAATCTGAACCTGCTCTCGTTTCAGGGGAAGATCGCTCCGACGCTGAAGGAAGATCAGTACTTGGGAACGCAGCTGCCCGCTGCGGCTTCGCTAAAGGGGTCGCCTGTGCTTCTCTTTTTCTGGGCGCACTGGTGCGGCGACTGTAAGGCCGAAGCCCCGATCATTACTCAGTTGCGGTCTGAATATGCTGGTAAGGGTCTGAAGGTGATTGGACCAACGCGGTTCTATGGGTACACTGCGCAAAGTGAACATGCTTCCCATGAAGAGGAGCTTCATTACATTGACGCCGTACGCCACCGGTTTTACAGCGGACTGCTCAATATGCCGGTACCCATCAACAAATCGAACTTTGACGTTTACGGCGCGTCGACGACGCCAACCCTCGTCTTGCTCGACAAGTCAGGGAAGGTCGCCTGGTATCACCCAGGGGCGGTGCCATATGACGAGCTACGTGGAGAGATCGAGAAGGTCGTCGCGAGATAGCAGGTGCAACTCGTGATTTTGGGGCGCAACCCAAGCAGTCGTGCTAGGCTGTTCGGCCATGATGTACTTCTCGGTCAGCCGCGCGTGGTTGTTCTCGCGCACTTCACAGCGGGTATATCTGCTCTGTGCGATCCTCGATCTCGCATTTCTTGGAACCCAGCTTGGCATCACTATGGCGATGAGTTTTGCAGAGGTTTACAGTTTGCCTTCCATGATCAGGATCATTGTCGGATGCGCGCTCGTTCCTGAAGTGATTGGCACAGCGGTGCTCGCGGTGGGAATGACCTACTGCTGGCTGGCAGTCGGCGGTTCTTGTGGCAGGAAACTGGTCTGGTTTTGGTGCATCAGCCTGTTTGTCATTACCATGCCGATTTACTATTTTGCCGTTTACCGGAAGCTTGCGGCAAAACAAGAGAACGGACTCTCCGCACCCGCTCTGGCGACGAACTGAGTATGTTTAACCCGCTTTAACCTTTCTTTCTTCCAAGACTTCGCGGAGTTTGCCCGTCTTCACGTCGTAGACAAAGCCACGCACCGGGATGTGTTTTGGAATCCAGGGATGGGACTTCACTTTGCGCACCTGTTGGCGCACATTCTCTTCCAAATCATCGAACGCGTAGAAGTGAGCAGGTTCACTGGCAACTGTACCCATCTTGTCCGCAAGCTTCGCACGCAGCTCGTATTCATTTATCTTCAGCAAGCCGCAGTCCGTGTGATTGATGATGATGAACTCCTGCGTGTCGAGCAGGTGATGCGAGACGATCAGGGAGCGGATGGCGTCGTCGGTGGCGATGCCTCCGGCGTTACGGATCATGTGCGCGTCTCCGGGACGGAGCCCGAGGCAGTGCTCGAACAGGATGCGGGAGTCCATACAGGCGAGCACCGCGGTGTGGCGGCGTGGGCGCACCTGCAAATCGCTCAGGTTGAAACTGCGCGCGAAGATTTCGTTGGCGGCTAAGAGTTCGTCGGCTACGGACAAGGGCACACTCCGTCGTTAGTCGTTGGTCTTTGGTCGTTAGCGAAGGCGGTTTGCCGACGGCCAACGACGAACGACCAACGACGGTTTTCATAACCAGTTTACAATCGGCGCGTGAACCTGGACGACACGATTGTCGCGATAGCGACTCCGCCCGGTCGCGGGGGGATTGGCGTGGTGCGGATCGCAGGGCCCGAGGCGCGGCCTATCGCTCGACCCTTCCTGCGGCTGAAGCACGAATTGGAGCCTGGGCGGGCGGTCTTCGGAGAACTAGTTGAGCCTGTTCTGCCTTCTGACGACGACAAAATCCCCACTGTGTCTCGCCAAAATCGCGAGACAAGGGTGGGGCACCCTCTTGAGTTTCCTGCTTCGCTTCGCTCGGGGGCGGGCGAGGCGCCCGCCCCTACTCAAGCAAGGATCGATGAGGTCGTCGTCACTTACTTTGTGAAGCCTCACTCTTACACTACCGACGACATCATCGAAATTTCGGCGCACGGATCCCCTATCGTGCTGCGGCATATTGTCGAAATGTGTGTTGCCTCCGGTGCGCGACTGGCCGAGCCTGGGGAGTTCACAATGCGTGCGTTTCTCAACGGGCGCATTGATCTCACTCAGGCCGAGGCCGTGCGGGATCTAATCGATTCGCAAACTTTGTATCAAGTCAAGGTCGCTGCTCAGCAACTCGGCGGAGCTCTTTCGCGGCGGCTGCAGCCGATCAAGCAAAACCTGGTTGAACTGATTGCACTGCTCGAGGCTGGCATCGATTTCGCGGAAGATGATGTGTCGGTGATGCCGGATGCAAGAATCCTCGAGCACATTGCGTCGATCCGTAAGCCCCTTGAGGAACTCAGTGCCAGCTTCGCTTACGGAAGGATCGTTCATGCAGGATTGACGCTGGCAATTGTCGGCCGGCCGAATGTGGGGAAGTCGTCTCTATTTAACCGGTTGGTGGAGCGTGAGCGGGCGATCGTAACGGCGACTCCCGGTACCACGAGGGACTTGGTGACCGAGACCGTTGCCATCGGGGGCATCCCAGTTCAGCTTGTCGACACTGCCGGGATGCGACACGCGCTCGACGAGGCGGAGTCGATCGGGATCCGCAAATCGATGGAGGCGCTGGCTGACGCGGACTTGGTGCTAGTGGTGGTGGATGCCTCTGAGCCGCGCACGAAAGAGGATGACGAATTACTCGCACAGGCACAAAATCGGGCTGCGATTGTTGTACAGAACAAATTTGATCTGAGAACGGAGCTCATGAAGATGCCCACTTCTGGCAACACCGGCCAGAAGTGGGGCACCCGCGCCGTTGCAACGTCGGCATTGACTGGGAAAGGGATTTCGGAACTCCGCGCTGAGATTTTGAAGCATGTTGCGGGAGAGTCCGGGGTTCAAGAGTCAGGATTCTTGACGAACGTGCGGCATGCGGGATTTATCAAGGATTCTCTCTCCGCCTTGTCTGCAGCGGGAACGGCAGTTGCCAATAGAGTTCCGCACGAGATGCTGCTGCTCGATCTCTACAATGCTTTGCGTCCGCTCGACGCGATTACCGGCGCCACGACCACGGACGACATCCTGAATCTGATATTCAGTACCTTCTGTATTGGAAAATAGACAAGACCTCAGAAGGACCCACCGCGCAGCTTCATGAGAATCAAGCCAGCGACTGCAAGGGCCAGATATCCGAAGGCGAATATGTAGTAAATCACCTTTACCTTGGGCCAGATGAACGCAGGCCATTTGTCTGACACCTTGTCCGAGAAAGTGTCTCCCAGCCGCGGCGGAAGAGCGGCCTCTTCCGATTCCGGCTTCCAGTTGTCGGCAATCCAGGTGGCGCGAAGATTCGATAATAGTAGCGCCGTGACGATAATTCGCACGACTCCGATTCCGGAAACGAGAAAATCGAGGGAGTAGCAAATCAACACGACTGCCGCAGCGAACGGGTTGTGTTCGCGAACTCCGATACCACCGAAATGAAATAAGAGGAATGTCAAAAAGCCCGTGATCGGTTGGTGCGCCATGAACGTAAGAACAGCAAAGGAAAACACGCCCACGATCGTGCAAACCCAAAATCCCTGAACGGCAAGATAGTCCACATCCGCGCCAGTCTTGATAGAAGGCCAGAACAGGCTCTTGAGGCGGTTCTCGGTGCGTGGTGTCGACTCTGATAGGCCGAGGGTTTGCATGGCGGACGATTAGACCCCAGCGGGCCCCTTATGTCCAGAGAATTTTCCGTCGGTCTTGCCCGGCGAAGGATTACGAATGGTATGCCCGCTATTGATCTTGCGCACGTTGGATTATGGCAAGTAGTAGTAAGCTTTCTGGGATATGAGAAGCCTTCGTCTACTCGTCGCAGCGACAGGATTCATCGTCGTGTGCATCATTCCAGGATCAGGGCAAACCCCTGCAGCCAAGGCCGCTACTTCTACGGCCAAGCCGCGGTCGTCGGTGACAAAACCGAAGGCAGTGATGCGAGAACCGTTCACGCTGCATCTGAAGATCGACAAGGACAATTTTTCCGACATTCACTTCGACCGTCAGCCCTACGTTTCGGACAACGAGGTGTACTTGTTCTCCGGAGATAAATTTGGAGTGAACCTTGTCTTAAAAGATGGCCGCGTTGCCGAGATCCGGTATCAGCCGGACGTTAAAAGGGCCGACGTGGTATTCGGATTCGAGCAGCCCAAGGAATTGCAGAACGGACTCAGCATGGCGCTTACGATTGATAACAAGATGAAGCGTGGTGTGAGTATGGAAGCGCTGATGAGTATTCCCGGAAAGAAGGACGTGTTCAAAACCAGCATCCTGCCGGTTAAGGCGGGAAAGAGCGGGCTTGAGTCGTGGCCGCATCCGATTTCACAGCTGGTGTTAGGAAATCTGCAGCTGACTCCGGAAGAGGGCGCTCAACCAAAGAAGTAAGAGTCGCTCTATTTGGATAATGCTGCCATGGCCCCACGGAACAGCGTGTCAAAGGATGCGCCTTTTCCACCCTTTATCGTGGCCTCGAGTGCCTTTTCGGCAGCCACGCGTTGATAGCCCAGATTGACCAAAGCGGAAAGGACGTCTTCTTCGGTTGCGCTCATCGCCGGTACCGCCGTCTTGACCGCGGGAGCGGTCTCGGGCAGCTTGTCTCGCAACTCCAGCACCATGCGTTCCGCAGTCTTTTTCCCGATCCCAGGAATTCGAGTCAGACGTGCGACGTCATTACCGCGAATCGCTCCCACCATCTCGTCCGCGGGCATGCCGCTTAGAATCGTGATCGCGAGCTTGGGGCCGATTCCGCTGACAGTGATCAGCTTCTCGAACAATATTTTTTCGGAAGACCGCAGGAATCCATAAAGAGCGATTACGTCTTCCCGCACGTGCGTGTGGATGTGCAGGGCGACATCGGCGCCGACGGCCGGCAAATCGGAGAACGTGGGCACGCTGATGGTTACGTCATAACCCACACCACCAGTATCGACGACGGCCTGGTTGGGGTGCTTGGCCAGAAGCTTTCCACGCAGGTGAGCGATCATGCGAGGACATTGTAGCGGTTATGGACGACCGTCGTGACCGGGCTGCCCGAAGGGGATGGACACTCCGATAAGCTGCACATAAAATCGTGAGAGTTCGGCGGCGGTTCTATGGGTTGGGCATTCCGGCATCCTTTCGCGCGACTTACATGTTTTCTTGTCGTTGTGTCGGGGATCGCATGTGCCCAAGAAGGGATCGATCTTAATGGGCAAGCCGTTAGTCCACTGGCTCGGGACTCGGACAAGATCGTCGTACTAGTTTTTCTCCGGCGAGACTGTCCTGTTTCTGCTCGCTATGCGCCATCGATTCAGCAGATCAGCCAGCGATATGCCAAGTCTGTGCGGTTCTGGCTGGTTTATCCGGATAAGAGTGAGGCGGTTTCAGCAATCCGCAAGTCGGTTGAAGATTACGGATACCACCTTCCGGTATTACGCGATCCCGAGCACGCTCTGGTGAAACTCAGCCACGTGCAGATTACTCCGGAAGTGGCGGTATTCGATCGCAAGCGTCATTTGACCTACGATGGGCGCATCGACGATTGGTACACTGATCTTGGTCGGGCCCGCCCGGAGCCGACGACACATGAATTGGAACAGGCGATTCGAGCCGCAGCTGCCGGTCATACCATTGCTCACAAAGAAGTCAGAGGAGTGGGATGCTACATTTCGGATCTGGAATAAGCTCCCGTGGACAAAGGTCGATTTGGATTTTTGCTGTACTGGTTGGACCGTGTATGTTCGGGACGCTAGCTGGACGTTCCGGAACGCCGCAAGGCCCGACCAGCCCCGCGCAAGTTACGTTTAATCGCGATATCGCTCCCATCATTTTTCGGTCCTGTTCTTCCTGCCATCGCCCAGGGGAAGCGGCGCCGTTTTCGCTGTTGACCTATGCCGATATCAAGAAACACGCCCGTCAGATTGCCGAAGCTACGCGATCGCGGGTGATGCCGCCCTGGCTTCCCGAGCCGCAGAAGTTAAGATTTGCCGACCAGTTACGCCTCAGCGATACAGAAATCGATCTCATCTCGAAATGGGTTGAGCAGGGAGCAAATGAAGGGAATTCCAAGGACCTGCCACCGGAACCCAAATTCGTTGAAGGATGGCGTCTCGGAAACCCCGATCTGATTCTCACGACTAGCAAACCATTTACGCTTCCGGCGCAGGGAACGGATACGTACTGGAATTTCATCTTTCCCGTGCCGGTCGGGGAGACTCGCTGGGTGAAGGCGATCGAGATTCGTCCCGGCGACAAGCGTTTCGTTCATCACGCAAATATCTTGGTGGATCGAGCGGGAACTGCGCGCGAGCGCGAGAGCGAACCCGGGGCGGGATTTGGCGGAATGGAGATTCGCATCGAATCGCAGGTATTCGATCCGGATAGCCACTTGCTTTTCTGGAAGCCGGGCACAGTTCCTGCGGAGGAACCTGAGGGAATGGCTCTGCGGCTCGATAAAGGCACGGACCTGATTCTCAACACGCATCTGCAGCCCTCGGGCAAGCCCGAGGTCATTCAGCCCACGATCGGAATCTATTTCACATCCAAGCCGGCGACGAAATTTCCCATGCTGCTGCAGCTGGAGAACGATGCGAAACTCGACATTCCTGCAGGAGCGAAAGACTTTCTGGTGACCGACGAGTTCACTCTTCCGGTAGAAGTCGATCTGATGGCCATTTATCCGCATGCGCATTATCTGGGAAAAGATATTCAGGCCTTCGCCAAACTTCCGGATGGACACAAGGAAACGCTGATTCATATTCCGCAGTGGAATCTGAACTGGCAGGCCGTTTACCGGTATGAGAACCCGGTGCGGCTGCCGAAGGGAACAACGGTCAGCTTGCGTTATCTGTACGACAACACGGAGCAGAATCCGCTGAACCCGAATCGGCCACCGGCGCGTGTGGTGGGCGGTAACCGTTCCAGTGACGAGATGTGTCACTTGTGGCTGCAAGTCTTGCCAGTCAATTTCGATGCGGCTCGCGGAGATCCGCGTATGGCATTACAAGAAGCTCTGGCGCGCCACAACGTCGAGAAAAACGTTGGTGATTTCGAGGCGCACTACAACCTCGGTGCGATGTTGCAAGCGCGGAATCAATTGGATGAGGCGATACGGGAGTATCAGCAGGCGGTGAGAGTGCGTCCAGGGGACGCGGTGGCGAATAATGCCCTTGGTGCAGCTCTCGTTGAAGCGGGAAAGCCGCAGCAGGGGGTGTCGTATCTGATGCTGGCGCTCAAGGCGCGTCCGGATTATTTCGACGCGCATTACAACTTGGGGTTCGCCCTCGCGGGCTCGGACGATGTAGCCGGCGCTTCCGAGCAATTTCGACTGGCTTTGCAGCTTCAACCTAACGATGCCGGGGTCGAGGCGAATCTAGGCGTCGCGCTTGCAGAAATGGGGCGATTCGCCGAGGCCAAGAGGCATCTCGAGAGGGCGCTGGAAATCGATCCGCAGCAGCCGATTGCGAAAGAAAATCTGGAAGCTTTGAAGAGGGAAATGCGGGAGTAGGGGAGAGCTCTGTAGAATCCCACTTCTCGCAAAAGTGGGGCAGCACCCAAGTGTTTGTAGTCGCATCCTGTTCGGCGGATTGTGCTCTAATTTCCTCTAATATATGTTCGTTCGCTTCCTCAGATTCCGAGTCATCCTCTCTGCTTTGTCTGCGATGCTCGTAGCCCCCCGTTTTTGTGCTCAACAAGTCTCCAGCAATGAGAAAGCGTCTACGCAGGCGGCACCGGCCGAACTTGAGCAGGCGCGAAAACTGATACAGCAGGGCAAGTTGGATGAGGCCATCGCTGCGTTGCAGGCAATCGATGCGGCGACCAAGGGACTGGCCCTCGACCTGGGGACTGCTTACTACAAGAAGAGCGACTATCCCAAGGCGATCGGATATTTGAAAAAGGCCACCGTAGAGGATCCGCTAAATCGGGAAGCGACGCAATTGCTGGGAATGTCGTACTTCGCGGGAGGCCACCCAGCGGAGGCAATCCCGATTCTCGAGAAGGTGCAGGGTTGGATTCCGCGGGCGAATGTCGATGGATATTACATTCTGGGGGTTTGCTACATTCAAACGCGCAACTACGATCAGGCACGACAGTCGTTTGGAAAGATGTTCGATGTGCCGAGTGATTCGGCCGCGGCGTATCTGTTTACGGCGAGGATGTTGTTACGGCAGGAATACGATCCGGTCGCTGAGGAATATGCGTTGAAAGCCGCGTCTCTCGATCCGAAGCTGCCGCTCGCACATTTCCTGCTTGGGGAGCTGTATCTCTATAAGTCGCGGCTGCCGGAGGCGATTGCGGAATTTCGTAAGGAGTTGGCTATAAATCCGGCACATGCGGCGACTTACTACAAACTCGCGGATGCCTATTCGCGGGACCAAAAATTTGACGAGGCGCAACGGTTGCTGCAGCAATCGATTCGGCTGGATGCGACTTCGACCGGACCCTTCATATTGATGGGAAAGGTGCTTCAGAAGAAGGGAGACTACGACCTGGCGGTGCTATCACTGAAGCATGCGCTCACGATGGATCCGAATAATCCGACTACGCACTACCTTCTAGGGCAGGTCTATCGCGATATGGGAAATAAGGAAGACGCTGCTGCGGAGATGAAGCGAGCGCAGGAATTACACGCGACGGAAGATCTGCAATAAGAGATTTCAATACCGAAAAACATGAACCACTAAGGACACAAAGAAATCGCAGTGCCAACTTCGTGTTCCTTTGTGGTTTCTTGCGTTAGATCGCGGTTGCTTGCTCACGGCGGCGAGCCTGAATTTCGATATACACATTGACTAACGAAACGGCAGCCGGTGTAACGCCCGGGATTCGCGACGCTTGGCCGATGGTGCGTGGGCGGACTTCGGTCAGTTTTTCCTGCATTTCGCGGGACAAGCCACTGACAGACCGGTAGTCGAACCATTCGGGGATGGAATGCTGTTCGGACTTCTTCAGGCGCTCCATGGCGCGTTGCTGCTGGTGCAGGTAGCCCTCGTATTTGATCTCCGTCTCTACTGATTTGAGTTCGTTTCTTACTCGCGAGGAAAGATTCACCCCAGGGGACACAGAGACCACAGGGGAATCTCTTTCAATAAACTCAGGGGCCAGCTTCCGCAGGATTGGGATCAACAGTTCAACTGTGATCTCGGGGCGCTTCAGCAGTTGCGCCAGTGTTTGGCCCACGGCTGAGGACAGATCCACACAAGCACTCTTCGCGACGGGAACACAGGGTCCCTCGACTTCGTTCGTCTGCGCCTCACTCCGCTCGGGTTGACAGGCTTGTGGAGCCTCGGTGACAAGAGCTTGCAATTCTGGGGTTAGGCGCGTTCCTTCGATCAGTTTCTTCATTCGCACGTGCCGGTCCTGCTTCGCCTGAAAGTCTGCCCAGGCTTCGTCGGAGATGAGTCCTACGCGGCGTCCGTGTGGAGTAAGGCGGCGATCGGCGTTGTCGATTCGCAGATGCAGGCGGAACTCGGCCCGCGACGTGAACATGCGATACGGCTCGTTCGTTCCCTTCGAGATTAGATCGTCGATCAGGATTGCGGTGTAAGCTTCGGTACGGTCCAGAATGAGCGAAGGTTGCTGCTTCACCTGGAGTGCGGCGTTGATCCCTGCCATCAGGCCTTGGCATGCAGCTTCTTCATAACCGGACGTGCCATTGATCTGCCCGGCGAGAAAAAGGCCCGCGATTTTGCGCGTTTCAAGTGTGCGCTCGAGCTCGGTGGGATCGATGGAATCGTACTCAATTGCGTATCCGGGACGCAGCATCTCGGCGTTTTCAAGTCCGGGTATCGATTTCAGGATTGCGAGTTGCACCTCGACCGGCAGTGAGGTGCTCATCCCATTAAGGTAAATCTCATGGGTGTTCAATCCCTCGGGCTCAAGGAAAAGTTGGTGAGTTTCCTTGTCGGGAAACTTCACGATTTTGTCTTCGATCGACGGGCAGTAGCGCGGCCCGATAGATTGGATTTGTCCGCTATACATCGGAGAACGGTGGACATTCTCGCGGATGATGCGGTGCGTCTCGGCAGTCGTCCATGCGATATAGCACGGCACTTGCGAGTCATGATGGGCCACACGCTTCGTGCGAAAGCTGAACGGAGTCGGATCATCGTCGCCCGGCTGCACTGGGAATCGTGACCAGTCGATCGTGCGCCCGTCGAGGCGAGGTGGAGTTCCGGTTTTCAGCCGGCAGCCACGCAAGCCGAGTTTCTTGAGAGCTTCGCCAAGCAGAACGGCCGGAGGCTCGCCTGAGCGACCCGCCGGATACTGTTGCTCCCCGCAGTGAATAAGACCGTTGAGAAACGTTCCCGTCGTGATGATTACGGCCTGAGCTCCAACTGTACGACCGTCACGCAGACGAATGCCTAACACCCGGCTTCCGGCTTCCGGCTTTCGGCTGTCGGGTTCGGCTGAATTTTCGGGAGCCGAGAGCAAAGAGCCGGGAGCCGGTTCCACAATCAAATCCGCAACTTCAGCTTGCTTGATCTTCAGATTCGATTGCGATTCCAGCACTTCGCGCATCTTCAGGCGGTAGGCTTGTTTGTCGCATTGGGCACGCGGAGACCAGACCGCCGGTCCGCGCGATGTATTCAAAAGTCGGAACTGGATGCCTACTGCATCGGTGATCTCGCCCATGATGCCGCCGAGGGCATCGACTTCGCGGACGAGATGGCCCTTGGCAATTCCACCGACTGCCGGATTACAAGACATCTGCGCGATCAGGTCCACGTTGAGCGTGAAAAGCGCAGTCTTCAGGCCCAGGCGGGCGGCGGCCATCGCGGCCTCGCATCCGGCGTGGCCAGCCCCGACAACAACGATGTCGAATTGTTCTGTAAACTGCATGCTCTTCTTCGGATCCCACACTTGGCGGGGCTTGCAGAAAGCCGCTTCCTTGATTGTAACAATTTGAGTTGCGTGGATTTGACAGACTGCGCTGCTATCGTACGCACGCGGCAGGGAGGAAATATGAGATCCCAGTTCTTCCTCGTGGTGTTCTCAGTATCTCTGATTAGTTTCTCAACGGCCGACTCCCTGGCTCAGAAGCCTTCGACGCCCGAAAAGCGGGCACGCCTTGTCTCGATTGCGCAAAAACTGGAAGCCAATCCCCTCGACCCGGCGCTGAAGTCGGAACGCGAGTGGGCCATTAAATGGTTGATTGAGGTTCCGGATATCCACGTTGGTATATGCCCTAGCATCCTGGGCGACTATCACAAATACAAGTATTCCTCCGAGATCACAACGCAAATCCTGCTTGCGAGCGCGAAGTTCTCCATCGAGAGTCCGGATCAGGCAAACGACGCGGCAGCGCAATACATTGCTGGCGCAGAGAGCGCGTTAAAGGCGTACACGGCGATACTCCAGCAGGATTCAAAAGCAAAGTCAAAGCCACTCGATGATGACCTTGAAAAACAAAGTCAGGGTAAATTGAAAGATTTTCTGCGGGACACGGCCGCCAAGCAATGTGACAAGAAATCGTGATTCCTATCACTTGCTGAGAGGCGTTGGTGCTCGTATAGTTTCCTGTCCCACATTCTTAGGAGATTTATGAACACCAAGGAATTCTTCCAGCAACTGGACGAGCGTGTCTCGAAATATGATCTGCTCTGCCATCCGTTCTACAAAGCGTGGTCCGCGGGAAGGTTGACCCGCGAGGATCTGCGCGAGTATGCCCAAGATTACTACCATCACGTAGAGGCATTTCCCTCCTATCTGGCGGCGCTGGGGATGCGCCTCGAAGAGGGCGAGTTGCGCAATGCAGTTCTGGCTAACATGTGCGACGAGAAAGGAGTCGAGGGGAAGGGGGCGAATAGCATTCCTCACTCGGATCTTTGGCTCGATTTTGCCGAGGGTATGGGATCGTCACGCAACCTGGAATGGCACAGTCCTGTGCCCGAGATTCGTCGCCTGATTCGGTATTTCAATCAGGTTTCGACTGAAGGCCTGCCCGAAGAAGCGTTGGCTGCGTTCTATGCGTACGAGTCGCAGGTGCCGCAGATTGCCAAGGAAAAAGCGGACCGTCTGCGCGAGATGTATGGAGCCGACGACAAGACCTGCGGGTACTTCTCATTGCATGCCGAAGCAGATATCTATCACGCCCGGGTCTGGCGCAAGTTGCTCGAGAAGCGTCTGGCGGAGCATCCGGAAGCGGCTGAAGCCGCCCTGGACGCTGCCGAAAATACGGCTCGGTTGTTGTGGCAGGCTCTAGACGGGATTGATGCGCGGCGCGCTGCAGTAGCAATCGCATAGCTTTTCTATGGAAGACAGATCCTTCATAATCGGCCACCATTCCTTTGGTGGCCTTCTTCTTTGCGGCATTTGGGTATTGGCAGTAGGGTTCTTCGCCTCGTCTTCAGCGTTTGCCGGGGACGCCAATATTTCTCAAGACATCGCACCGACACATATTGCTCCGACTGCCCAGGACATTTTGGAACTCAAGCAGAAATCGGAGTCTGGTGATGCGATCGCTCAATTGAAACTCGGGCAAGCGTATCGCAGAGGAGACGGAGTTCCTCAGAATGACGAACTCGCTTACAAGTGGGTGGCGAAAGCAGCGGACCAAGGTAATGCCACGGCCGCTTGGGACACGGCGTGAATACTAGCAAGGAAGAAGCCGTTCGGTGGTATCAAAGGGCGGCACATCATGGCAGTCCGGAAGGGATGTTCAACCTTGGTACCTGCTTTTATAACGGCGATGGCGTCGGATCGAACGAATACGCCGCGTACATCTGGTTTCTATTGGCTCAAGAAGCCGGAAATTCGGTCGCCAGTGACGCCGTGAAACGATCAGCGGCGACAATGACGAAGAACGATAATGGCGACGCCTACGTTAAGGTTGCCGATATGTACGGGAAGGGTGAGGAAGTCCCGAAGGACGACGCAAGGCAGTTGCATTGGCTGCGCAAAGCTCCGGATTTAAGTCCTAGTGGGAAAGTTATGCTCGCGGGGCGGCTCATAAAAGACAGCGCCAGCAATTATCCCGAGGCCATGGAACTCTGCAAAGCTGCGGGCGGGGACTATCATCCGGCTCAGCGTTGCGTCGGCTATCTCTACCGCAATGGGCTGGGCGTCGCCAAGGATCCCGCCACGGCGATGAAATGGTATCGAAAAGCGGCGCAAGTTGACCCAAAGTCCGCACTCGAACTGGGCGAGATGTATGCCGCTGGCGAAGGTACGAAGCCCGATCGGCCCGAAGCTTTCATGATGTATTTTGATGCGGGGATGATGCACGCAAAAGATGCATTCCCGAAAGCTTTAGCCTTGTGGCAGCAGATGGATAATTCTGAGAAGAAAAGAGTGGACGGCAAGCTGAAGGAACGGCATCTCGACCCCAAGAAGGTAATCGCTCTTCTGCAAGGACCTCCAAAGCAGTAGTCTCAATCCTGTAGAAAGTCACTGGAGAATTTCTAATGGCGAAATCTATACCATTGGGAACGCGGGGTGAAGCCTCCGAGATCGTTGCATTTGAGCACACGCTGACGTCGCATCATCCGCAGTTGCCTCCCGTTTATTCAACGCCTGACATGATTCGACTGATGGAGACAGCGGCATTTCGCGCGGTGCAACCCTACTGCGAAGGCGACGAAATCACTGTCGGGACCTCGATCAACGTGGAACATCGCGCGGCGAGCGGCATTGGAGCGAAGATCACGGCCGAGGCTGTGCTCGACTCGTTCGACGGACGGTTCTTTACCCTAGGCGTCACTGCTCGGGATGACGCGCAGGAGATCGGGCGCGGCACAGTCGGCCGGGCAGTCGTCAGCGTCGGCAAGTTTCTCGAAAAGATGAAGACCAAGGCCCGCTGAAAACATCCAACATCAATATGCAGAGTCCTGAACAGCGAAAGAAGGCGGAAGCATTCCGCTCGATGCACACCGCCGAGGGGGTGGTTTTACTTCCGAACATTTGGGATGCAGCCACGGCCCGGATTGTCGAGGAATCTGGATTTGCTGCCGTTGCCACAACCAGCGCGGGCATCGCATTTGCGCAGGGGTTCCCCGATGGCCAGAAGATTCCCAGTGAGCAAATGATGGCAGCGATTGCGACGATCGCCACTGTCGTCAGCGTACCCGTAACCGCAGATGTCGAAGCCGGATATGGCGAGACGGCGGAACGCGCCGCGGAAACCGCACGGCAAGTGATCGAGGCTGGGGCAGTCGGCATGAATTTCGAAGATGCGACTGGAGACCCCAACCGCCCGCTGACCGCCTTGGCGTTGCAACTGGAGAGGATTGAGGCCATTCGCGAAACTGCGGCCAAGCTGGGTGTATCTCTCGTGCTCAATGCCCGGACAGACGTCTATCTTCTTCAAGTCGGCGAGCCGGGCAAGCGATATGACGAGGCGGTGCGTCGCTTGGCCGCATTTCGCGATGCCGGAGCGGATTGCGTGTTTGTGCCGGGGCTGCGGGATTTGCCGACAATCAAGCGCATCGTGGGCGATCTGCGTTGTCCGGTGAATATCCTTGGAGTTCCGGGCACGCCTTCAGTACGCGAGTTGGCGGAATCGGGAGTGAAGAGAATCAGTCTCGGTTCCGGGCCAATGCGGGCGGCAATGGGGCTGCTGCGCAGGGTGGCGGAAGAACTGAAGACAGACGGAACCTATCATCAGATGGAAAGCGCGCCCTCGCATGCGGAGATGAATCAGTTGATGAGCACAGGGCGAGCAAGCAGCTGAGAAAAACAAAAGCAATCACCACAGCGTGCACAGAGAAACCCCTGTGGAACTCTGTGTCCTCTGTGGTGAATTGGAATTCTTATTTTGATTGGCGTTATTTCCGATACGCACGGACTGCTTCGTGATGAAGCAGGTGCTGTTCTTCGTGTCTCAGACCACATCATTCATGCTGGCGATGTAGGGAATCCTGAAATCCTGGACCAGTTAAGGACGATTGCGCCAGTCACGGTCGTGCGGGGCAACATCGACAAAGGTGCGTGGGCACCACGGTTGGCGGAAACTGAGGTGGTGGAACTCGGTGGCGCATCGATATACGTTCTACACGATCTTTCGCAGCTGGACTTGAAGCCTGAGGCTGCCGGCTTTGCAGCGGTGATTTACGGGCATAGTCACGTCCCCAAGCAGGAAATGCGGGGAACCGTGCTCTATTTCAATCCGGGCAGCGCTGGTCCGCGACGTTTCAAGCTGCCGATTACCGTCGGCCGACTCGTGCTCGATGCAGGAAGACTCCGGGGAGAGATCGTTGAAATCTGCAAGTGAAGGTTCTATTGCAGATTCTTCCCACCGATCGCCCAAACTTCCAGTTGTTACAATCGCCAGCGATGACGAGCGATTCTCCCGCTGCCGAGAATTCCCACCGTGAATCGAGTACCGGCTGGCCAGCTCGCGTTGATTTGGTCATCCATGCCCGCGGAAATTCGCTGGCGGCAGTGTGCGTGTTCGCTGGATTCGTGTGGCGAATCTGGCTCGCTCACGCAACTTTTTTGAACACAGATGAAGCGTGGCACTTCACCGTCGCCAACCAAACATCGCTGAGCGCCGCCTACAAAGCGAGTCTCACGCTCGCGCATCCGCCATTGCTGATTCTCACCCTTTACTTCTGGAGACAGCTCGGGACATCCGACCTGATGCTGCGCCTTCCGGGCGTGATGGCTGGAACACTGTTCTGCTGGGTCTTCTATAAATGGCTGCTGCGAATCGTCGGGGAGGCGGCTGCTTTCACAGGGCTCGTCTTCGCCTGCTTTCTGCCTCCAATGGTGGCTCTATCGGCCGAATTGCGGCAGTACAGCCTGATGCTGCTGTTTGCAGTTTCGGCGGCGTACTTTCTGGAATGCGCGTTGGCGGAAAAATCATCGAAGTTGATGCTGGCGTCGTGTGGATGCCTGTATATGGCGATGCTTTCGCACTATTCGGCGTTTCTCTTCGCGGCGGCACTCGGCCTTTATGCGATTGTTCGACTGTCAGGTTCCAGGCCCGGCGTGGCTGTAACCGCGATCTGGGCATCAGGCCAGGTGCTAGGCGTGGCCCTCGCGGCATTTCTCTATAAGACGCACATCTCGAAGCTCGGCTCCATTTACCCCGTGCAGCCACTGCAGCGGTTTGGTGATTTCTATCTCTCCGATTGGTATTTTCATCCCGGCCGCGATCATCTCCTGCGATTCCTCTATCGCGGGACGTTTGGCGTGTTCCGGTTCATCTTCGGACAGACTGGAGTCGGTCAGATCGCGGCGTTGCTGTTCTTAGGGGCCGTTGTTCTGTTGGCGCTTTCGAAGGTGAAGCTGCCTTCGGGAATCTCATCTCGGGTGGTCACCATCTTTCTGCTGGCTCCCTTCCTTGTGAACTGGATTGCGGTCGTATCGGGTCTGTATCCCTACGGTCGAACGCGACAATGCATGTTCCTCGCCATATTCGCTTTGACTGGCGTTAGCGTGGCGCTTGCTAGGCTCGACAACAATGCGATCAGTCCCGCGATGGTGCTGGCTTTGATGGGGGTGATCATCTGTCACTTGTTTGGAACGTTGCAGGGGCGCGACATGCTCCCTATGTCAGAGCAACGGCACGAGCATATGGACTTAATGGTGGAATCCCTTCGAAAAAATGTCGGGACTGCCGACCTGATTTTTACGGACCAGGCAACCAGCTTTCAGCTCCGGCATTATCTCTGTAATCAGAAGCCGGTGATTATTGAGAGGTCGTCTTCCGGTCTCGAAACCTTTCGCTGCGAAGGATTTCACGTCATATTCACCGGCCCGAACGATGGAGCTTTGACCGCGCAAGCATTGGAAGAACGGTGGCTCAGTTCGGACGGCCGCGTCGATCAGTCGCCGGCGGATCACGTTTGGGTCTTGCAGGGAGGATGGGCCTCCGGACTGGGAGAGGAGTTACGACGTTCTTCCGAGTTCGCTCACCTGGAGGTTCATTCATTTGGGCGGTTTCTTGAAGTGTTCGAATTGCCTCAAGGGGCTCCTTGTCCTCCGCAAGGTTAGAATTGTCGCTTCATGGCGCTCGAGTTCTCGATCGAAAAGACAAATGGCAAGGCGCGTCTTGGCCGGGTGCGCACTCCGCACGCCGAAATCGAAACCCCGGTTTTCATGCCCGTGGGTACAGTTGCCTCGGTGAAAGGCGTTCCGCAGGAGATTGTGGAGGAACTCGGGGCGCAGATCATTCTCGGGAACACTTATCACCTGTATCTGCGGCCGGGAGTGGAGACCGTACGGAAGATGGGAGGGCTCCACGGTTTCATGTCGTGGCGCCGAGCCATCCTGACCGACTCGGGTGGTTTCCAAGTCTTCAGTTTGAGCGAGTTGCGGAAGCTGACAGAAGAGGGCGTGACCTTTCGCTCGCACCTCGACGGCTCATCGCATTTCTTCAGCCCGGAAAGTGCCATGGAAGCGCAGATCGGGCTGGGCGCCGACATCATCATGGCATTCGACGAATGCACCGAGTATCCGGCGGACCAGGCCCGCCTGCGTGAGTCAATGGAACTCACGGCACGCTGGGCGGCTCGCAGTAAGAAGTACTTTGAGGAGCATAAGCACGAAGTGCCTTGGGGTCATGGAGGGGCGGACGCCTTCGTCCGCTCAGCGGAGCGAAGCTCCGCTTCTAATGGTCCAAGGGAAGAAATGATTGCCGAATCACTCCCGGCTGTCGAGTACTCGGGGCTTCGCCCCTCGGGACGGACGAAGGCGTCCGTCCCTACATACGATGGACAAACGCAGTCTCTCTTCGGCATCGTGCAGGGAGGAATGGACAAAGGACTTCGCAAGGAATCCGCCGAGCGAACGATCGAAATCGGATTCCCCGGTTACGCGATCGGCGGGCTGAGCGTCGGCGAGCCGAGGGAACTTACCCGCGAGATTGTCGAGTCCGCGCTGGAGCATCTACCCAAAGACAAACCACGCTACCTGATGGGCGTTGGCACGCCCGAAGAGATCGTCGAATATGCGAATCTCGGGGTGGACATGATGGACTGCGTGCTGCCGACGCGTGCCGCCAGGCATGGTTTGCTGTTTACTTCCGAGGGCAAAGTATCGATCAAGCAGGCGCGTTACGCGCAGGACGAGAGGCCGCTTGACCCGAATTGTGATTGCCGTGTTTGTCGGCGGTATTCACGGGCCTATTTGCGGCATCTTTATGCATCCAATGAAGTATTGGCGCAGGTCCTGAATACCATCCACAACTTGAGCTTCTACCTTGACACCATGCGGCGAGTCCGGCATTCTATTTCACTTGGGGAAGAGTATCGATTTCTTTCTGGTGTCGGGTCGCGACCGGTACCCTGAGTTCTAAAGAAAGCACCTCCCCGGATCCAAGCCTGAGGCCGAAGAGCCCGGCCGAAGATGATCCCCCGTGGTGACATAGCAACTCCGCGGCGCTGACGGGCGCGAGGCGGAATTTCGTACTCATACGTTTTAATCGACATCATGAACATGCCATTATCCGTTGTTCTACAGGCCGGAGGCGGGGGACTCGGCGGCATGGTCTTATTCCTGCCGCTCGTTCTTCTTATTTTCTACATGTTCTATTCCCAGCAGAGACGCCAGAAAAAATGGCAAGGCATGCTGGATCAACTTAAAACAGGCGATAAAGTTACAACCAGCGGGGGATTGCGGGGCACGATCATGGCGCTGAAGGATGACGCCGTTCACCTGCGAGTTCCGCCAAATAATCTGGTTGTGGAAGTAACCAAGGCCTCCGTGACACAGGTGAGCACGACGGAGGAAGAACCGAAAGGGAAATAGTCGCGAGCCCCGGGTCCTGAGTCGCGATCGAGGTTTTGGCGGATGGACTCGGGACTCAGGACTCAGGACTCGAAGCTTTTATATGAATAAGAATCTTCTCTGGAAATTGCTATTCATTATCGGCACGATGTTGTTTTTCCTGTTCGGAATCTTTGGCATTCCGAAAGGCGTTGGCGGCGATGCTCTGCTGACGGCGCTGACGGATCATATTCACCTGGGACTCGACTTGAAGGGTGGGACGCACCTGATTCTGCAGGTTCAGGTCAATGATGCGATCAATGTGGATGCGCAGAACGCGATTGAAGTTCTGAAGGAGCAGTTCCGCACTCGCAAGATCAACTACACCGATATTTCCCAGCCCGATCCCAACAATCCCGACCACCTTGTCATCAAGGGAGTTCCACCTGAGTCGCGGAGCGATTTCCGCAGCATCGTGCAAGATCGCTTGCCCGAGTACGACGCCACCAGCGGCGCGAATGACACGTTCATGCTTTCGATGAAGCAAGCTAATTTAAACGAGCTCAAGAATCGAGCAGTAACTCAGGCGATCGAGACGATTCGCAACCGAATTGACGCGCTCGGCGTGAGTGAGCCGACGATTCAGGAGCATGGACTAGGTCAATACCAAATTTTGGTGCAGTTGCCGGGTATCGATGATCCCGTTCGTGTGAAAGAACTCATACAGAACACAGCCATGCTTGAGATCAAGCAGGTCATCAACGGCCCGTATCCGAGTCAGGCCGCTGCACTGCAAGCCAACAACATGAGCATCCCTGTCGACCAGTTGCTGCTTCCGGGCAATGCGGTGGGTGGCCGTAACAGCGAGGGGGAGCAGTGGTATCTGGTTTCGCGCGTTTCCGCCATCACCGGTAAGGATTTACGCGAGGCTCGTCCTAGCACCGATCAATACGGCCAGCCCAACGTGACGTTCACGTTGACCCGCGAGGGTGGCCAGCGTTTCTTCCAGTTCACTTCCAATCACGTGAAGGACCGGCTTGGCGTCGTGCTCGATAGAAAAGTCAAGGAAGTGGCGAGCATTAACGAGCCGATTCGAGACCAGGTTGAAATCCATGGCTCGATGGATGTGCAAGCGGCTAAGGATCTGGCGATGATCCTCAATACGGGTGCGCTTCCGGCCAGTATCCATTACCTGGAAGAGCGAACAGTAGGACCTTCACTCGGCGCGGATTCGATCCGCTCCGGAGTTCGTGCAGCGGTGATCGGCATGGTTGCCGTGTTGATTTTCATGCTCGTTTACTACCGCGGGGCAGGCTTCAACGCCGATATCGCGCTGATCATGAACCTGCTCATTCTCCTTGGCTTCCTGGGATGGTCGACAATCGCCGGAGTCAATGTGGCGCTCACCCTGCCCGGAATAGCAGGAGTGATTCTGACAGTCGGTATGGGCGTCGATTCCAATGTGCTGATCTTTGAGCGTATCCGCGAAGAACTGCGCAACGGGAAAACGCCGCCTTCGGCGGTGGATCAGGGCTTCAGCCACGCCTGGATCACGATTGTCGATACCCACGTGACGACCATCGTTTCGGCGGCGATTCTGTTCATCTTCGGTACAGGACCGGTGAAGGGATTCGCCACCACGCTCACTTTCGGGTTGCTGGCGAACCTGTTCACGGCAGTGTTTGTATCGCGCGTGATCTTTGATTGGGTTCTCAGCCGCAAGCAGCGTGGCGATGCGCTGAGCATTTAGACAAATCAGGTTTCAAAGTTGTGACCGAACGGGAATGCCTCTGGAACTTTGAAACCTTGAAACTTTGAAACTTTTCGAACTTGGAGCTTGAACTTGGAGTTCTTTCATAACGTCAACATCGATTTCCTGGGGAAGAAGTGGTACTTCCTTGCTTTTTCGCTGGTATTCAGCGTAGCGGGTCTTCTTTCCATTTTGTTCTGGCACCATATCCCGTGGGGTGTGGATTTCCGCGGAGGGACGCTCGTTTATGTGAAGTTCTCCCATACGCCCGACCTTGCGGCTATCCGCTCGGCTATGGACCGCGCGGGCCTCAAGGACCCCAAGATTCAGCCCTACGATCAGCCATCCCTGAACGAAGTTCTCATTGATCTTGGTTTGCGGGAGACCAACGAAGCGGCGTTGGACCAGGGAAAAACAAAGATTATTCAGGCGTTGGAAACCAACCCTCCAGCCGGAAAGCTGGACCTGAACAACGCACCCGTATTGAACATCAAGAACTTCCTTATAGACAAGGATCCGATGCATCTGGTCACCGACGCTGATCCGAAGTACACGGCGCAGGCGCAAGCAATCGTGGATTTCCGGGACAAGGTCCATGGCGGTGTGCTGAATTCTCTGGACCAATTGAAAGGCGCACCCGGAGTGGACCCGGCGTCTGCCGGAGTCGTTCCTGACGGATTCTTCCTCTCGGATTTCGGTGTGCGAAATGTCGAGATTGTTGGACCCCAGGTCGGGGGCCAGCTGCGGACCCAGGCCGGATTGGCCACACTCTACTCGCTATTGGGCATGCTGGTTTACCTCGGCTTCCGCTTCGAATGGATCTACGGAGTTGCGGCCGTGGTCACGGTTTTCCACGATACCCTGATTACTGTAGGGGCTTTTTCTCTCACTAACACCGACATTTCCCTGACGGTAATCGCTGCCCTGCTAACCCTGATTGGTTACTCCAATAACGACACAATCGTGGTATTTGACAGGATTCGGGAAAACATTAAACTCATGCGGCGCGAGAAGCTGTCGGAAATCGTCAATCGGAGCATCAATCAGACTCTGAGCAGAACCATCTTGACAGCGGGTTTAACCTTTCTTACTGTACTTGCTCTCTTCTTATTCGGAGGCGAGGTGCTTCGCGGATTCAGCCTCGCTCTGGTAATTGGCATCTTAATCGGGACGTATTCGTCGATCGCGATTGCCGCGCCGATCCTGGTGGCTTATCAGGACTGGCGGATCGAGAAGGGCAAGCGGCCCGCCGGTATGTCGGCTGCCAAGGCTAGGTAAGTTACCTGATGGCATCTTTGGAATCATTGGTTTAGGCCTTCTTAAGTAAGGACTAGAAGGTTTGCTCGGCGCGCCGTTTTGGTCGAAAATCAGGGCCCCTGGCGTGAATGTAGATTCTGGGAGCAAAGGAGAAGCAGTCGGTGTCTAAGTATCCGTAGGGGTCTGAGAAAGTTTGGGGAGAATTCCATGTTTGAAGACAGCCTTATCGAGTCAGGCGGGAAGCTGAAGACGAAGCGGGGATGGACGTCGATTGTCTCTTTCCTGCTCCAATTCATGATTATCGGAGTCATGGTACTGATTCCGTTGATCTTTACCGAGGCCCTGCCGAAAACCGTCACACTAGGATTCCTGGTGGCCCCACCGCCACCGCCACCGCCGCCGCCGCCGGCCGCAGCCCCGGTCAAAGTAATTCACCAAGTCCAGACCGACGTCGTGAATGGCCAGCTGCGCACACCGACCAAAATTCCGAAAGCAGTGAAGATGATTCAGGAAGACGAGGCGCCGCCGCCGGTCGCAGCCAACATGGGTGTGGTGGGTGGAGTCCCTGGTGGAGTTCCGGGCGGCCAGATGGGCGGCGTACTGGGTAGCATCGCCGCAGCCGGTACGAACGTGGCTGCTCTGCCAAAGATTGCCACCCCGCAACGTGTCCGCGTGTCGTCGGGCGTACAATCCGGACTTCTGGTTCGCAAGGTTCCGCCGGCCTATCCGCCTCTGGCACGCCAAGCGCGTATTCAGGGAACGGTAGTTCTGCAGGCCCAGATCAGCAAGAACGGTGATATTGAGAACCTGCAGTTGGTCAGCGGGCACCCGATGCTGGCTCCCGCCGCGATTGAAGCGGTGAAGCAGTGGAAGTACAAACCGTATCTGCTGAACGGTGAGCCAGTCGAAGTTGAGACGACTGTGCAAGTGAATTTCACGCTGGCTGGGAGCTAGTCTCTCAGTCCGGCGTGCTGTAGAGCTGTTCGCTGTGGTGTGCGCATTTAAGCCCTCCCCTGTCCCACCTGAACTTTTGGTGGCGGGAAGGGCTTTTCAGAGAGCCCGAACTCCCGCCCCATCTCTCCAAGATTGCGCGGAGTCTGAGCCGAGGCGCCACCAGCCTTGTACCTGCTGGCGTGCAATTCCGGCCAGCGGTTGGAACACTTAAGCGCATCAAAGGGTCCAATACAGTAGGAAGTTTCCGAGGAGGGAAAAGCAACTCATGCTAGCAATTCACGTAGGAGCAGTTCTCAGTCACGTACACGTCGCAGCCGCCTGGGTGGTCCAGGAAGGTGGCGGCGCCATGGCGACCGATCCCCTTGGCCTATGGAAGGCAATGGGCTGGGTTGCTCGCACCGTGGTTATCATTCTGTTCATCATGTCCGGTTGGTCCATCGGCGTGATGATCGACCGCTGGATGGCCTATAGCGCCGCCCGCAAGCAATCTCGTGCATTTGCCCCCGCTGTGGCGGGAGCCCTGCGCGACGGTCGCATCGATGAAGCCATCAAGGTAGCCGAGCGCAACAAGAAGAGCCACCTTGCCAAGGTCGTCACAGCTGGCTTGATGGAATTCAAGGCCCACCAAGACAGCCCGGGCGCTATCCCAGGCGAAACGATTGAAGCCTCGAAGCGCGCTCTGGAGCGCACGGAAGCCATCGTCCACGCGGAACTGAAGCGCGGATTGGGCGGCCTTGCCACCATCGGTTCGACCGCTCCCTTCGTGGGACTGTTCGGAACGGTGATGGGCATTCTGAACGCCTTTATCGGCATCAACAACTCGAAGGCCACCGGTCTGGCGGCAGTCGCCGGCGGTATCGCGGAAGCGCTGGTCACGACAGCCATCGGGCTGCTCGTCGCCATCCCCGCCGTCATGATGTTCAACTACCTGACCGGTCGCGTGGAAGCGTTCGACGTCGAAATGGACAACTCGTCGAGCGAATTGATCGATTACTTCTTGAAGAAGCGCGGCGACGTACGTCGGTAATAGCTCGCCATCACGCTCGGGTCGATTTCCGCAGTGAGTTGCTTGTCGGGCGCTGGAGAAGATCCGGCGCCCGGCCTTCCCAACAAAACGCGGTTTGAAAACACGGCCGGGACGGAAGGACGGGGAGAATTCAGGATATGGCATTAGCAAAAAGAGACGAAGGATCGAAGGTCAGCTCTGAGATCAACGTCACCCCAATGGTCGACGTGATGCTCGTGTTGCTGATCATTTTCATGGTGGTCACGCCCATGTTGCAGAAAGGCATCAGCGTGGACATGGCCAAAGTGAACAACCCGGAGCCAATGCAGGACGCCGATAAGGAAGACGCTTTGCTGGTTTCGATAACCCGGGACGGCAAGGTTTATTTCGGCAGCGAGCAGATCACGACCGATAATTTGACCAGCAAGGTGAAAGATCGTCTTGCCAACAAGCCCGACAAACGCGTCTATGTGAAAGCCGACATGCGGGCCCGTTTCGGAGGCGTGGTGCAGGTGGTAGACTCTGTGCGCGCTGCTGGTGTTGACGATCTCGGGCTGCTGACCGATCAGAGAAAGACAACGGCTCCAAGCGCTCCGGCTGCTCCCGCGCAGGCCGGGCAATAGAGGAGAATTTCCATGGGTATGAATGTTGGCACGCACGGTGGCCAGAGTGCGAATATCAACGTCACTCCGCTCATCGACGTGCTTCTGGTGCTATTGATCATCTTCATGGTGATCTCGCCGGTGACACCGAAGGGTCTGGATGCGCTGGTTCCACAGCCACCGCCGCCGAATGCTCCGAAGAATACGCAGCCTGACCGCACGATTGTCGTGCAGTTGATCGATCGGGGTGCAGGACAGGATCCGGGTGTAAAGATCAACGAGGAAGATGCGACCTGGGATAATCTGCAGGGGCGTCTGACCGATATTTACAAACAACGCGCGGAGAAAGTTATGTTCGTAAAGGGCGATGATGCGATTCCCTTTGCGAACGTAGCTAATGTGATCGACATCGCCCATGCTTCCGGCGTGGACAAGGTCGGTTTGATTACCGCGAAGATTGAAGCGGGCAGCTAACACCTGCCCACCCGGTAGCCCGGAGTGAACGATTCTTTACTCGGCCACGGCACGGAAGCGGGTTCGCTTCCGTGCTGAGGAGTGGCCGCTTGTCAAACCGCTGTCTCTGGGCCTAGGATGCTGTGGCGAGGGAGACTTATACCGCAATGAATAAATATCTAAAACTGCTGACGCTGGCGGCAGTAGCGCTGGCGCTTTTCTCTTCTGTGGGATGCGACAAGCTCAGGGCGCGCGATCAGCTCAACAAGGGCGTCAAGGCCTACAAAGACAATCACTACGAGCAAGCGATCAATAATTTTCAGGAAGCCGTTCGGCTGGATCCTGCTCTCATCAATGCCCGCATGTATTTGGCGACCGCTTACGTTTCTCAGTACATTCCGGGAATCGATTCTCCGGAAAACCTGCGCACCGCGCAGCAGGCGATTGACGAATACCAGAAAGTGATCGACGCCAATCCGTCGCGCGACCAGAAAGTGAACAGCGCGAAGGGAATCGCGTACCTGTATCTGAACGAGAAGAAATGGGACGACGCCAAGAAGTACTACCGCATGGCTTCAGATCTCGATCCGAACGACGCGGAGCCCTACTATTCGGTCGGAGTGATTGATTGGTCGGCCTGCTATGCGCCGCGCATGGAAGCGCGCGCTAAGCTGGGCATGAAACCAGACGAGCATCTCAGCGGCAAGAACAAAGATCAGAAGAAAGTTTGCGAGGAGATGAAGGCAAAGAACGGCGCCGCCATCCAGGAAGGCATCGACAGTCTGGACAAGGCGATTAAGCTTCGTGAAGACTATGACGACGCAATGGCGTATATGAACTTGATGTATCGCGAGCGTGCCGACATCGAATGCGACGATGAAGCCGCCCGTGCTGCCGACCTCAAGACCGCCGATGGATGGGTCGACAAGGCGATGCAGGCGAAGCAAGCCCGCGCTGCCAAGGCTGCTGCGGCTCAGGGTGGCCAGGTTACATTGGACCAGTCGAAATAGCTGCTTTTTTCGGATTAAAGCCTTCCGTGCCCACCGCGGAAGGCTTTTGTATTTGCCCTAACCGGCGCTGTCACGCTGCGTTACTGCCGGCTATAGAGGCGTACTTCCACTCTTGGAAACTGCCAGCGTTGAACTTGGGGTAATGATTCTGGAATTGTTCGTGAAAGCATGATCGTTGTCGGGTCGGGTTTCTCGGCGGGACCATTGTTCATCAGCATCAGCCAAATACGCGCTTGTTTTCCCGCCTCATCCCGTACTAATTCTTCAGTCGGCTTTCCCGTAAAGTCGCGATAGCCGAGTCCCGGACCGTGATTGGGAAAGAGAATCGCAGGACCTATTTCTCCCGCGAATTGTGGGCTGGCAGTGTTCGTTCCGGTTCGCTGGGAACGGAAGAACTCGTAGGGAATCCGCGTCTCGGCGATGTGGAAAATGACGCCGTCCCCGGGCTGGCTGTGATCGAGGATGAAATTGGTAGCGGCCCCTGAGCCATCGCGTTCCGTGTCGAAATCATGGCCATACACAAAAGGAACGAAGCGCGCAGAGAGGAGTAACAACAGCATCGCGAAAACGCCGCTTAGCCATGTCGGACGAATGCTGGCCAGTCCGGCAGCTGCCAGAATCAAAAGTGCGGGAATGCAGAAGACCATGTATCGCGGCAGGAAAACTGGACGCGCGAAAGAGAGAACTACGGTCACCAAGATCGGAAAGAGAAGCCAGACGAGCAGGAAGCGGGCCCGCCATGCCTCCTCATTCGCAGCGCGAGACAGCAGGCGGTTCCTCATCGGCACGAAGGCAAGAATGCAGGCAACTGCATAGATCAGGGGAAGACCGTTGGTGAAGTCGCTGATGAAATGCCATAGATCCCTGAGGCCAGGCCGAGTGATCCATTTGATTGGGCCGGCGCCCGTTTTCGACACAAAGACCAGAAGTGGAAGCACCGCAATCCCAATGACGCCCCAGGCGCGTCGCAGCGCGCGAGAAGTTTCGTCACCGGATGGGCCGGGAGCAACTTCAAGCATTCCGCACCAGCGCACTGTGAGCCAATGAGCGACGATTAGCAACAGACCATAGAAGTGCGCATATACGCAGAGTGTGCTGAAGACGATGTAGGCTGCTCGATTGCGGCTAGTTGGTGTCCTCAGAAACGAAATGAAATATCCGGACGAGAGAGTTGCAAGCAGCACAAACAACGAATAGCTTCGGGCTTCCTGTGCATAGCGGATGCTGTAAGCATTCAGGCACAGCAACGCGGCCGCGAATAGTGCCATGCGCCGGTCGTACAGCAGTTTGGCCACCCAATAGAGGCTCAAGAGCGTGGCGGCGGAGATCAGCACCGACAGGCTGCGGATGAAGAATGGACTCCCCCCGAAATGAATCCATATTCGAAGGAACAGATAGTAGAGCGACATGTTTGCTTCCCGCCACCATATCAGGTGCAGGAAGTTGCGCCAGTCGATCCGTGCGACTTCAACACTGAAACACTCGTCGAACCAGAAAGGCTTGCAGGCAAGGCAGTGAAAGCGCGACAGAGTTCCCACGCCAAGAACAAAGATAAGGGTCAACCAGTGCAGCCAGCCCGCGGGGAGGGGCTGCGAAGCGGAAGCATGTGTGCTTTCTTTCACAGCGTTGGGCTGCATGAGGCTGATGTTCGCAGTCGATCATACTACGCAGCTAAAAGCTTTAAGCGCAAAGGACACGAAGGAAATGCTTCCCGTACAATATTTCGTTCGAAGTGTGGGCAGAGCCCCTTGCATCTGAAGGAATTCAATGTTCAAAAAGATTCTCATCGCGAATCGGGGAGAGATTGCGGTACGCGTGATTCGCGCTTGCCACGAGATGGGAATCGCCGCGGTTGCCGTTTACTCTGACGTGGACCGCGCGTCGCTTCATGTCCGCAAAGCCGATGAAGCCTATCCGATAGGCCCTGCGTCAGCAAGCGAGTCGTATCTGAACATACAGAAAATCCTTGATGTCGCCGAGCGGTCTGGTGCCGATGCCATCCATCCCGGCTACGGATTCCTCTCGGAGAATGCGAAATTCGCTCGAGCCTGCACCAATGCGGGGGTGAAATTCATCGGACCTACAGCAGCAGCGATGGAGGCAATGGGATCGAAAACCCGCGCGCGGCAAGCGATGGAGCGCGCAGGAGTGCCATTCGTTCCTGGAACATCGCGCGGCTTGGAGTCGTTCGAGCAGGCCGAGCAGGTCGCAACGCGCATCGGCTACCCGATCATGCTGAAAGCCGCAGCCGGCGGTGGCGGCAAAGGAATGCGCCTTGTGCACAGCCCGGCAGACCTCAGGTCCGCGCTGGACGCTGCCCGCAGCGAAGCAGAGCACTCATTCGGCGACAGCGAAGTCTATATCGAAAAAGCAATCATCAACCCGCGCCACATCGAAATGCAGATCCTCGCCGACGAGCACGGCAACACTGTCTATCTTGGCGAACGCGAGTGCTCGCTCCAGAGGCGTCATCAGAAGGTGGTCGAGGAAGCGCCTTCTCCCATTGTCGATTCCGATATGCGGCGCAGGATGGGCGAAGTCGCCGTTCGCGTTGCCCAGGCTGCGGGATACACCAACGCCGGAACGGTTGAGTTCCTTGTCGATCAGGAGAAGAATTTTTATTTTCTCGAAATGAACACGCGATTACAGGTAGAGCATCCAGTCACGGAACTGATTACAGGGCTCGATCTGGTGCACTTGCAGATTCATATAGCCAACGGAGAGCGTCTGCCATTTACCCAGGAACAAGTGCAGATCCGCGGCCACGCCATTGAGTGCCGCATCTATGCCGAGGATCCCGATAACAACTATTTCCCCAGTCCGGGGAAGATCACTTTGCTTCTGCTTCCGTCGGGCCCGGGCATTCGCCGCGACAGTGGCATGTACGAGGGCTGGACCGTACCGATGGACTACGATCCGCTGCTCGCAAAGCTGATCGGCTACGGCACGGATCGAGAGCAGGCCATCGGACGGCTCACCCGTGCGCTCAATGAGTACTTTGTAGGCGGCATCAAGACGAATATCTCGCTATTCCGCCGCATCCTGAGCAATCCCGATTTCAAGGCTGCAAAGCTGGACACCGGATTTCTGGACCGACTGTTGAAGCAGAGGGATCAATTGACAGATCGCCGTGCGGATTCTGAAACAACCGAGGTTGCCGTGATCGCCGCCGGTATTTTTGCGGCATTGGGGCCGTCCGCCGCGAGCGCGGGAGAACGAGTACCGGATGGTCGCTCTGCTAACCCAGCCACAGTTTCTAAGTGGAAATCCGCAGCACAAAGAGAGTCGTTAAGATGATGGAGCTTCACAGATGAACCGCATTGCTGGGATCACTGATCACTATTCATGACTTACGACATAGCCATCGACGACAAAACCTACCGGCTTGACCTGCAGCAGGCCGACGGAGGCTGGTCTTGCTGCATCGATGGACGGGATGTCGAAATTGATGCGGTGCTGGCACGGCCGAATGTGCTTTCGTTGCGTATTGGCAACAAGGCCTATGAGGTGAAATGTGAGCTTGTGGGCGCTGACGTGCACATCTGGGTCGGCAGTCGCAGGTTCTCCGCGGACGTGCGTGATCCGCGTTCCCTTCGTGGACGCGTCCGTGCTGCCGATGATCACGGTCCTAAGAAACTATCCGCGCCCATGCCGGGCAAAGTTGTTCGCATTCTTCTACATCAGGGGGACGAAGTCGAAGCCGGAACGGGTGTCCTGGTGGTTGAGGCGATGAAGATGCAGAACGAAGTGAAGTCGCCGAAAAAGGGAACGATTCAGAAGATTCTGGTCAGTGAGGGCGCCGCTGTAAACGCCGGCGATGTATTGGCGATTGTGGAATAGTTCAGCTGGCGGCCTTCACCATTCGGCCAAAAACCAGGCCTAAGCTTCTACTTTTCCATCCCGTTTCGGTCGAGTACCTGCTTCGCGTAATAATTCTCGACCTTCGCGCTATCCCGCAAAACCTCGTAGTACGCAGCTTTCAGCAACTGCTCGCGGCGATCGTGGAGCTGCGAACGGATCGCTTGCTGCACCCGCGGATCGGAAAGATCGCGTTGCCCGGCCGGTTCCTTCGAGACCAGTTTCACGATCCGGAATCCCAAGACCTGCTTATTTTGTGGGTTCGTGACGGTGATGATGGGGCTGTACTGGGTAGGTTTCAGCCTCGAGATTGCTTCACGCGTCGCAGGATCAGCGATCTGCTTCAGGCCTGAGTCAGGTACGGGGCCAAGGTCCCCGCCATTGCCGGCCGTGCCGGGGTCTTCGGAATACTTCATCGCGAGAGTCGCGAAATCGTCTCCGCTGTCGAGACGATTCAGAATCATCTGGATCTTCTTCCGTGCTTCGGGCTCATTCTGGGCCTTGTCGCTCTGGTTCTGCACCTGGGGATCGGGTCCTGCCGTGACGGTGATCATTGCGAGACGATATTGCGTCTCGATCAAGTTGAATTCGGCCTTGTGGGCTTTGTAGTAGTCGTTGATGTCCTGATCGGTAACGTTGATCTTCGACGAGACCTCCTTGTTCATCACCTTGTCGACCGTGATCGACCTCCGGATTTCATGTTTAAAGTCAGCGACGGTGATCTTCCTATCCTGCATACGCTTGTCGAATTCTTCTTGGGTAAATGGTGCTTTAGCTTCGTTGAATTTCCGGTCGACTTCTTCGTCGGTGGCCAGCAACCCGAGCTTCTCTGCACGCCGCATGAGTATCTCGTCTTCAATCAATTGATGCAGGATCTGCAGCCGCAGGGCGGTAGCCTGCTCGCCCGTGGGAGTCTGCTGAGCACTAGAGATCTGGTTGTCATAGTACTTGTCGAGGTCAGTGCGGAAGATTTTGCGGCCATCGACCGTGGCCATTACATCGCCGCCAGTTTTTGGGCTGCACGCGGTCAAAGCAGCCAGCAGAACTGCAGCCGTAAGCCCAAGGGCGGCATGGGCGAACCGATCGTTCTTCTTCAAGTGCATGTCTCCAGTTCCAACTGCGAACACAAGGAATCGTCACAGAACGCGAACTTTTTCCCGGCCGGCTATTCTACTTGGATGCAGGGGTCGGGGCAGACGGGATGTGCGTGGGCACCGGTTGCCCTGCATCTCGGAGAGCCGAATCCAACGCGGCGCGAACTTCGGAAATAGGAACCGCGCCGTCAATCTTCTGACCATTGATGAACAGAGTCGGAGTGGCGTTCACGCCGATCGCATCGGCCTCTTTCATGGATGCTCGTACGGCGTCTTCGTTTTGCGCCCGCAGACACGCCATCAACTTGACGATATCCACATTGTGTCTTTGTCCCTGAAGCTGCGCCATCCTGTCGATAGCATCCAGCCGCCCGGTGGGCGTCTTCTCATTGTCCACAGTTTGCTTGTTGGCATGAATGTAATCGGCAAAATCCCAGTAAGCGTCCGCGTTCTGGGCAGCCAGGCATCCCGCATCGACTGCAGCATGTACGGCCCAGGGATGAATCTCGGTCAGCGGGTAATCCTTGTACACAAACGTCACCCGGTCGCCGTATTCATTCAGGATTTGCGGAAAAAGCGTTTGGTGCATGCGCGAGCAGAACGGACACTCGAAATCGTCGTAGTTCACGACCACGACCTTTGCCCCCTTGGCGCCACGGGACGGCCGCCCGTTCACGTCAATCTTGCTCATCAAATCGCCGAAGGCGTCTTTCGTCAGATCAAATCTGGTTACGCGCAACATTGTGTTGCGGTCCTTGGAGACTAGAAACACGTAGTCCTTCACCTTGCCTTCGTCATCGAGCTTTACGGAAACGCTGTCATATCCCTGCACCTCGCTGGAGGGCGTAATAGATCCCACTGTCACCTTCACTTCAGCAGGCAGGCTGTAGAAGGTCCGGACCTGGTGCTCGATCTTGCGCGCCAGATCTGGGGGTGTCGATTGGGCTACGCAGCCAAGGCAAATCAGAAGCGAGATGAACAGGGAACGTCGGAAAAGAGTCACCAAAAGCCGCCTTAAATGCATTTGCTATCAATTGATTATCTCACAGCGAGGTGACTCCACCTTCCCATCCATTCGCCAGAGCGCGATTCCAAAGATGGCCGAAGAACCAGTCTTAGCGGGGTTTTTGATTTGCGAGTTGATCGGCGGGAAGCAGGGCATTCATCGATCCCGAACGAAACCCCTCCAGATCGAGGGTGACGAATTTGAATCCCAGTTGCTTGAAAATCGCCGTAAATTGGGCGGCCATCGCCGGGTTGAGGGCTCGGTCCATTTCCCCGCAGGCGATCTCAATGCGAGCGATATCGCCGTGGTGACGGACGCGAAATTGCCGGAAGCCGAGCGCGCGAATCGCATCTTCGCCGCGCTCGACCATATCAAGTGCTTCGCGCGTCACGGGGCGCCCGTATTCGATGCGGGACGAAAGGCACGCCGACGCCGGTTTGTCCCAGATTCGCAGGCCTGCTGAGCTTGCGAGTTCACGAATCTCTGCTTTCGTCAACTCGGCCTTCAGCAAAGGTGCTGCGACATGGTGCAGCTTCGCAGCTTGCTGACCCGGGCGGAAGTCTCCCTGATCATCGAGGTTGACGCCATAGGCGATCGCATCGAACCCTCGGCGGGACCGCAATCCTTCCATGACAGTGAACAGCTCATCCTTGCACTGGAAGCAGCGCTGTCCGTCGTTTCGCACGTAGTCCGGACGGTCCATTTCTGAAGTTGAGAGGACTTCCAACGGGATACTCTGCTCATTCGCGAAGGCGATCGCGTCTGCCAAGTGGGTGCGCGCCAGGCTGGGAGAATCGGCAATTACCGCCAGCATCTGTTCGCCTAGCAACCGGTGAGCTTCCCAGGCAAGGTAAGCCGAATCCACGCCACCGGAATAGGCGACAAGTAAGCGGCCCAGGCTGCGTAGCTCAGCTTCCAGCCGCGAAGCCTTCCCGGCAATTGTGGTCACGGATTCCACGACATCAATGGTATCAGCGGACGAGCTACGGCGTTAATAGAGTCGTTCTTGTTTACGGAGATTGCCGAAAGAGACGATGTTGGCGAGGCTGAAGGTGAATCGGAACAGATTTTCGTTACGGACGTTCGCGATGGCGTAGCGCCGATATTCCAGCGTGATTCCGCAGCAATCCCAATTGTAGGTCGTCTGTCCCGTGGCGAATTGCAGTTGTCCGGTCTCGGCATCGATGCCAAAACTGCTGGCCGCGCTCAACCCTCGACGTGTCAGGCCCCCATACCCAACCGATACACGAAACTGCTGGAACTTGCAGGTGATCTGGTTGGATTCCGTCGGACCGCACTTGCCCTCGGTGATGCTAGGGGGTGTAGTTTGCGGGATTTGGAGGTAGGCGTCGCCGGCTCCGAAAGTGAACGGCCCAGCGTTGTAGTTCAACAGCAGGGTGCTGCCATTGATGCGTTTCAACTGGAAATCGTAATCGAGGTCCCACTCGGTATCGGTGCGGCTTGACGTAGCCGCCCGTAATCTCGAGATCATGGGCGAGAGGTGACGGGGCTCAGTCAGGAACGCGATCCCGGTCAGGTCTTCGGTCGTTGCCAGTACGTTGCGGTGTCCCGTGATGAGCGCTCCTCCAAATGTGGGATCAAGGAAATATTTCTGTGTGACTTCCCAGGTGAGGACCTCTTTCACGTCGGGGCCGACGATGCAAGGGTTGCTCCCAAGGCCAGTGGGACGCTCCCACGGCACGGTCTGTTCTGGCGCCGCTGCGCCGACGGCCAAGCCTGTCATCGGAGTTTCGCATTCTCGAACGGGCGTGGGCCGATGCTTGGCGTAAAGGCGCGTTGCGAATCCGTACTGTACTTCGTGTGTATCGCTCAAGATGTCGCGGTCGTCGAAGTGAAGTATGTTCAGGAAGTTGTTCACTCCTGTGACATAGCGGTAGACGATCCGCGGCTCAATGACGTGCTTCCATTTTCTACCCAACACTTCTTTATCGAAGACTCTTTCCAAAGCCGGTGGGCGGACTTCGACTGAACCCTCAAGAGCCTGCCGACTCGTCGGGTTCGGTTCCACAGTTCCGTTTGGCGCCGACGTGGTACTCACGAACCGCTGGGAGTAATAAGTCTCGTGCAAGGTAAGTCCTGGCCTAAGAATCCATCCATACGACTGCAACGGCATCGAGATCTCGGGACTGAAATCAAAGCGGCCCAACACCGTGCTGGTCTGAAATCCCGGTTCGCTGCGCGAGAGCCCGGCGATGGAAGCATCAAACGACCAGAACAGCGGCAAGTGCCACAATGGCCGGTCGACGCTCGATGCGTCGACGCTCGGAGTATGCAGAATGCGGATAGAGTTGAAGGACGGCGGATTCGTAAGATTTCCCGACGAGTCCGTCGTCTGGAAGAAGTTCTGATACTGCTCCACCGTGCCACCGAAGGACAGTCCGTTATAAGTCTTGGTCAGAAAGACCTGAGACTTTACCTCTGAATTGATGGCCTGTGTAAAGACTTCATTGAAGGCAAGGCGGAACAGAAATGAACTCAGATAGTCGACATCAGAGACCGCGCGAAAGCCGTGAAAATTCCCTTCCGCCCGAAGGCGTGCCTCCTGTCCGCCTTCGCGCAGAGTGGCCGTGACAGGGATTGCGGGACCAGTCGGATCGTCCGGGTTCTGCACGAATTGACCGGTATTCACCGAGACGCCACGGTCGATGACCCCGAAGTAGCTCAGATCAACGTAAGAAGTCTCAGTCGGACGCGCGCGAAATTCGCCTCTCTGCGATGAGCCGCGCTTGGAAAAATATTCCCCACCAAAAGTCGCATCCATACTGCGGTTGATCGCCCAGTAGAAGGAATCTCCGACAACATTCCCTTTTGTCGATGACCGCCCGGCCGTAGGTATCAGGAATCCGGAATGCCGGGCCTCCCGCGCTATTGGATGTGTCGCGTACGGAAAGTAAAAGATTGGGAATCCATGGAGCTGGAAATCACTGTGATAGATGCTGGCATTTCCACCCACGTCGACCACGACTTTCCGGGCCTGAAACTTCCATTTTGGACGGGGTAGTTCACAGGTCGTGATGCTGCCGTTGTAAACGACGTAGTGCTCCGGAGACGTCTTCTCCACCACTTTGCCGTTGAAGGCAAACGGAGCGCTCGAGGTGAGGATCGCACGGCTGCCGCTGAATCGGAGTCCTGTAGTTGCCCTCACGTCGTAAAACCGGCCTGTCTCAGCGGTAACGTTGTAGGTGCCGCGGCTGGCCTGGATGTGGTCATCGTTGGGACCTCCATCAATCGTGAAGTGTCCAGTGGCCGTCGTTTCTCCCGTATCGGCGTTGTAGGTCAATTCGTCAGCGCGCAAGACGTAGGTTCGATAATGGATCTCGGCGTTGCCATGTAGCTTGTAGAGGTCGCCGATCTTTTCCTGCTGGTCGGCGCAGATTGTGGCCGAGTCCTGAGCTTGTTGCGCCGCTTGGGCTGCGCAGGGCTTGCTTGGATTGGAATCCTGCGTTTTCTCCGGTTCTTGATGCACGGATGAATCTGGCTCTTGATCCAGGGAAGAGCGCAACTCGCTGGTTACTAGTGCGGTGGCGGGAAGCAGATGACAAAGAAACAGCGCCGTGATAAGGAATCTAGTGCGCAGAGTCATCGGAAGAAGATCAACGGAAGTCCGTCGCCCGGATTGTGAGCGATACTTTTTTGCCTGTTCGTCGCGGCATCGTGAACTTAGCACGACGCTGCCTGTGAGGCAAAGTGACGACAAAGGCTAGGATTGTCGCTGGTTCCCTCCCGGTTGCTCGCAGGAAGTGCCTGGCAGGAACAGTTTTCAATGAAGTGTGAGACGTGCGGCGAAGTTTGCCAGTGCCCTATGGAGCCTCCTTCCACTAATTCACCGGTACCCGATCGTTCTCTGATTCCAGAGGGGCCCTCCCAATTTGTAGGTGAGGCGGACGCCCCGTCTGGTTCTGGCGACTGGCGTAACGAGTTGTCCGCTCGATTCAATAGTTATCGTTCGCGCCGGAAGGCTCCTCCGCCGCGCTATCCTTCGCTTCGTCTTCCGTTTGGTCCAGCCACCGCTGCGCTCAAAGTCCCTAGGTTCGAGCATTCTCTGCTCGAAGCCTCCATGGAGGCAGCACCAGATCAGTCGTTGGCCGTTGGTGACCGTCCTTCGTTAGCTCATCAAGTCGCCCCGGTTCCACAAGAACCAGTCCAGCACACTGCATCGGTTCCTCGGACCAGTCCGAGTACATCCGGCGCAAAGATCATCGAATTCCCCAGGTTTGCATGGGCGCCCCCACCTCCTCCACCTGACCAATTGGCAGAGCCGGTGATGGATGTCCCACGAATCCTTGAAGTTCCCGAGACTGCCCCACCACCCCCTGCGCTGGGCGGAATTACCATCGAACCAGTTCCGGTCGAAGAGAGCCGCAAGTGTCCCGGCGTGGATGCTCCTTTGCAGAACGCACCACTCGGTCAGCGGTTCCTGGCGGTAGCAATCGACGGGCTCATCATCGGCAGCGCCTCAGCTCTTTTCGGATTCGTCTTCTGGAAAATTGCGCTTGTGCGCCCGCCGCAGATCCAGTTGATGACTCTTGTGGGCGCAATTCCGTGCTTATTCTGGGCCGCGTACCAGTATCTCTTAATCGTTTACTCGGGATCGACGCCGGGACTTCGCCTCGCCCGCCTGCAACTCACCAGGTTCGATGGCAAGGCTACAACCCGATCGCGACGGCGCTGGCGGGTGTTCGCGTCCTATCTTTCTGCGGCGTCGCTCGGAATGGGATACGTCTGGCTCTTCCTTGACGAAGATGCACTCTGCTGGCACGACCGCATCACGCGTACCTACCTCGCTCCGAGAAAACCATAAGTGGTTTAGAGGCGTGCAACAGATACATCCGTTTGGTACCCTTTCGTACCATGCGCCTAACAGCCTTCTTCCTTCTCACCGTTTTCGCTCTTGCTCAGAATTCCACTCCGGCTGCCCAACGCCTCGCCGAGCAGAACAAACTCTTCGATGAGCAGTTCGAAACCGACCTGCGGAATTTTCCCGAGCGCGCAACCGCCTTCGGCGACTACCGCTACAACGACAAGCTGGGCGATTACTCTCCAGGCGCAATCGCGCAGAGGCACCAGACCGACCTGAATTTCCTCAAGCGGCTTCAGGGCATCTCTACCGATGGTTTTTCCGATCAGGACCAGCTTTCGCACGATCTCCTGATTCGTGCGTTGCAGATTCGAATCGACGATTACGATCTCAAGGAATACGAGATGCCGATCAACCAGCAGGCCGGCATCCATACGAACCTCGCCGACCTGCCCCTGTCCGTGCCGTTTGACTCCGTGACCCACTACGAAGACTACATCTCTCGCCTGCATCAGATTCCGAGAGTCCTGGGGCAGGTCACCGAAGTTCTGCAGGCAGGGATGAAAGACAAGTTGATGCCTGTGCGTTTTCTTGCGGAAAAGATTCCGGCGCAGTGCGAGGGAATTGTTACAGCTGATCCTTTCCTCCGTCCGACGAAAAAGTATCCTGCGGAGATTTCCGCGGAAGACCAGAAGCGCCTGACGCAGCAAATCACGGATGCGATCAATACGGACGTAATTCCCGCGTACAAGAAGTTCGCTGAATTCGTGCGCACGGAATACGCCCCTCAGGGACGTACCACGCTCTCGATCACTTCTCTGGCGGATGGTCAGAAGCGCTACGAACATGACATCTACGCGCGGACCACGACTCACATGACAGCCGACGAGATTCATCAACTCGGCCTGCGGGAGATCGATCGCATCGAAGCAGAGATGACGGCGATCGCCAAAAAGGAAGGATTCGCTGATCTCGCCTCTTTCCGCGCCTCGCTGAAGACCAATCCCAAGTACATTCCCACCTCATCCGAGCAGATTCTCGACGATTATCGCCGTTACATCTCGCAGATTCAGGCCAAATTGCCCGACCTGTTTACTTTGCTTCCCAAGTCCCCGGTCACAGTTGAGGCCATTCCGGAATTCCAGGCAGCCGCTGCGACGCATTACGTTACCGGAACTCCTGACGGCAAGCGGCCCGGGCGTGTGGTGGTGGCAACCTCCGATTTCGTCCGCCGCAGCTTGATTGACGATGAAGCGATCGCCTACCACGAAGGTGTTCCGGGCCATCACATGCAGCTTTCGGTCGCACAGCAACTCGAAGGTCTGCCCAAGTTTCGTCAGCGAGGCTTGGGATTCAACGCATACGCGGAGGGCTGGGCGCTTTATGCCGAGCAGCTCGGCAAAGAGGTGGGGTTCTATCAGGATCCGGTGTCAGACTATGGACGCCTGTCCTCCGAGTTATTTCGGGCCGTGCGCCTGGTGGTCGATACTGGCATCCATGCGAAAGGATGGAGCCGGGATCAGGTCGTGGAGTTCTTCCGCAAGTCCGGAGCTGTGGATGAACCCACCATTCAGTCCGAAACGGATCGCTATATCTCATGGCCTGCCCAAGCCCTCAGTTACAAACTGGGCCAATTGAAATTCCGGGAGTTACGGGAGCGAGCGCAAAAAGAACTCGGGCCCAAGTTCGATCTCCGCAAGTTTCATGACGAGATGCTCAATGGCGGTGCTCTTCCGTTGGACCTGCTCGACGAGAGAACGAACAAGTGGATTGCCGAGCAGAAAGGCAAATGACACGTTCGATGGGGAGTTTCGGCCGGGTCATTTCGCGCTGTCTCTCTGTCAATTCCAAACAACCCAGACGACCTGTGCTATCTTCTAGGTTCGCGTCGAAAACGCCCAGTACCTTACCATTTTCAATACATGGCAACATCCGCAGAGGGAGCTAAGCCGGCAGTAAAAGTCTTCGTCGCCACCACGGTGATGTTGGCCTTTATTTCCTTCTGGCGAGCCGCCGCGATCGTCCTGGCCGACCTCGCCTCCTCCGCATACTACGTCGGCGGCGATGTGGAAAACGTGCTGGGCAAGAGCGCGCCGTGGTTTGTGCTGGCTGTCATGCTGTTCAGCTACGCGGTCTGCGCGCTGTATATCGAATCCAGCAGCATGTTCGTCCGAGGCGGCGTCTACCGCGTGGTGAAGGAAGCCATGGGCGGGACACTGGCGAAGTTCTCCGTGTCCGCTTTGCTGTTTGATTACGTGCTGACCGGACCCATCAGCGCGGTTTCAGCGGGCCTGTATCTGGCCGGTTTTACCAAGGAAATCGCCGACTACTCCCACTACCAGTTACGCTTCAATGACAACTACTTCGCTGCTGGGTTTGCAGTAATCATCATTCTGTATTTCTGGCGGAAGAACACCGAGGGACTGCACGAATCGAGCGGGAAAGCTTTGCAGATCATGATCATCACGACTGTGATGGTCGTGATCCTGATCGCCTGGTGCGCGATCACGCTTCTACATCGTCCTGCGGCGCTGCCGCCCGGTCCCTTGCAGGCGCCTTTTCCGCAAACCAAGGAAACAATGGGTTGGCTTTCTGGGAGCGTATTTACCAGAATGACCGCGGTATTGCTGTTTATTGGCTTCGGACACTCTGTGCTGGCCATGAGCGGCATGGAGACTCTGGCACAGGTTAACCGCGAAATCGAGCACCCCAAGCTGAAGAATCTCAAAAAGTCCGGAGCCGTGATTTTTCTTTACAGCCTGTTTTTTACGGGCCTGATCTCGTTTTTTGCCGGCATGCTGATTCCCGACGACGTGAGGCCGCGATATTTTGCCAACCTGATTGGCGGCATCACGATTTACTTGTGGGGACCGACTCCGCTGAAGCTTCTCTTTCACGCCTTTGTCGTGCTGGTGGGCGTGCTGATCCTGGCGGGCGCGGAGAACACTTCCATTATCGGTGCAAATGGCGTGATGAATCGCGTGGCCGAGGATGGCGTTTTGACGGCGTGGTTCCAACAACCTCACCGGCGATTTGGAACGAGTTATCGCATCATCAACCTGATTGTGATTTTGCAGTTGATCACAGTCATCGGAAGTAAGGGAAACGTCTACGAGTTGGCCGCGCTGTACGCCTTCGGCGTGATCTGGAGTTTCACCATGAAGGCCCTTTCCGTGGTCGTGCTGCGCTTTACCGAGCCAGGCCGCCGCGAGTGGAAAGTGCCCTTAAATTTTCACATCGGAAAAACTGAGATACCGTTCGGTCTGCTTCTGATCTCCTTCGTTCTACTTGCTACCGCAATTGTTAACCTGTTCACGAAATATGAGGCGACCATCGCCGGGGTGATTTTCAGCGCCGCATTCTTCACAATCTTCACGATCTCCGAGCACCACGTTGCTAAAGAGCGCCATGGCAAGCCGGAGCAACTCGATCAATTCCGCGTCTACGGCAACCAGGAGCTGGGCAGCGGTGCCATGGGAGTTCGTCCGGGCAATGTTCTTGTCGCCGTGCGTGATCCTCGAAATCTGTATTACTTGCGCCATATCCTAAGCCACACGAACACCAACAAGCAGGACGTCGTCGTGATGAGCGCTCGCCTCTACCATCGGGAGCACACATTCGGTGGCAGCACCGTTATGGACGCAACTCAGGTTTTCGATCACTATGAACAGGAACTCTTCACCGCAGCCGTTGCCGTTGCGGAAAAAGAAGGTAAGCCGATTTCACTGCTCGTCGTTCCGGCAACCGACGTGTTCGAAGCCATCATGGTCACGGCGCAGCGGCTTGATGCGAGCCGCGTCGTCTGCGGACTCTCCAATAAGCTCACCGCAGACGAGCAGGCCAAGTTTACGGGGGATGCCTGGGAACGCCTACAGGAGCCCCGCCCCCGGTTGACATTGGAAGTCTGCGCGCCCGATGGCAATGTGCGCGAATATTCACTTGGACCGCACACGCCCCGAATGCGTGCACAGGATGTCGAACTCATGCATAAGCTGTGGCTCGACATCACCGCGGATCCCAAATTTGCCGGTGCGCACCACTATCACATTGTCGCCCTGGCGCTTGAAGAGCTAAAACGCGAACTCAGCACCGAACAACGCGCTCAACTTCTGCAAAAGCTGCACGATGAAATGACCCGCCCCAACCCTCAGTGATTTCACCGGAGCAGAACAAGAACGGGTGCCCCATTTCTGGCCGGTTTTGCCAGCAGTGGGGCTTTAGAATTTGATCTCATAAGAAAAAGCCCCAGAGGACGAACTGGGGCTTGAATTTAAACGGAGTAGTTACGCCGTTTTCTCGCTCTTAGAGCCGCAGCAATCCTTCCCGCACTCCTTACCAGCCTTGTGATCGCATTTCATTCCATCCTTCCCCTTGCAGCACGACTCCGCCATCTTGGCGTCTTTGGCGCAGCACGCGGCGTCCTTGCCACAGCACGACTTGCTGTCCTTACCGGTGCAGCACGAGGCCATCTCCTTGCCGTCATGCTTGCGCATGCAGGCGGCGTGATCATTTTTCGAATCCGATTTCGCCATCTTGTCGCAGCATGCGCAGTTGGCTTTGTCAGTTTTGTCGGGCGTAGTTGGTGCAGTCTGAGATGCGTCTTGTGACCAGGAAACTACGGTCAGGGCCATGATGAGGGCGAGCATTCTGTATTTCATAAATATCTCCTTGATGAATTTCTGTTCGAACTCGATCGTCAGGCAGGCCATAGGACACCAGGCCTGCTCGTATCCGAATAGGAAGTGGAGTGGAACTCAGTTCCGCAGGACAGTGCTGCGTTCGAAGGGAGCCGGCAGGAACAAATCGGCGGAGGTTTTAACCGTGCTACGTGCTCTGGCAGGTTTCTTTGGCGAAATGACGTGGATTCGTTCCGCGGCTGGACGAACCACTTTGCTTTCGGCAGGAGCGCTCGTAGAGGGCGACGGAGCCCTTCGGGCGCAGCAGGGATGCTGTTCGCTGCAGGGCATGACCGGAGAGTAGATCGCGACGAGAACCATTGGCGGGGTTTGCGGATGTAGGCCGGGGCAGCAAGAATGATCGTGTGCCGGGGCGCTGGCGGCCGGAACCAAGTCGATTGGTCTCGTCTGCGGCGCACCGAAAGCAAACGGAACGCTCAGCCAGCAAATCGACGCGAGCACAAACGCCGAGATGGACTTCCGAATCATTTCCGTTATAGCGTGATCGTACTTCAACAACTCGTCTGTGATTGAAATCACAGGGCCACGTACTCGCGATTCTGGTCGACTTCGACGCAAACATTTATTCCACCAGGCTCGAGATTCCATGAACCGAAGAAATACCCTTGCTTTTTCGCCTTCTCTTCGCCAATAATGGCGCATGGCCATCACACGCAGGCAACGCGAAGTGTATGACTTTATCTCCCGTTTCGTTACCGAGCACGGCTACTCGCCGTCTTTCGAAGAGATCGGGCAAGGGATGAAGCTGAACTCGCTGGCGACAGTCCACAAGCACATCTCGAACCTGGAGAAAAAAGGGTTGCTTACGCGCGACTACAATCGCAGCCGCTCCATCGACCTTCTCCCACCCAAGGGAAAGCTCAAGCAGTCGATGAACGTGAACACGGGAGTTGTATTGCCGTTGCTGGGGCGCATCGCCGCTGGCCAGCCGATTGAGGCCATTCAGAACCCCGAGACGATCTCACTTGCCGATTTCGTGCGCTCCAAGGAAGTTTTCGTGCTCGAGGTGCGGGGCAACTCCATGCAAGACGAAGCCATTCTCGACGGCGACTATGTTCTGGTTGAGAAGGCGAAGACCGCCCACAACGGAGACATCGTCGTAGCACTGGTCGAATCAAGCGACGCCACACTAAAGCGTTTCTACCGTGAAGGAGACAACATCCGACTGCAGCCCTCCAATGTGAACATGAAGCCGATTATTGTGCCCGCAGCTTCAGTGGACGTGCAAGGAAGAGTGATAGGAGTGTTGAGGAAGTATTAAACTGCGGCGGCGGCCCCAACTCCGACAACCTTGCGCTGTTCACTATAGGTGGAAGTCCACCGCTATCGCGATTACAACCGCCACGGGCTGGCCGTCTTTCTCCGCAGGCTTAAATTTCCACCTCGAAACTGCCTCGACGGCGCTCGCATCAAGGCCGGCGCCGGGCGGATTCGTGATACAAATTTGTTGCGGAAGACCATCTCTGTCAACGACCAGCGCCAGCGTGACCATACCTTGGTACCAAGCTTTCCGAGCAGGTTCGCTGAAACTTGGTTCCGGCTGATAGATAGCTTGTGCGGGCGACACGCCATGGCCCACCCGAAATACGCTAGTGGACAGTTTCAGGGTTGCATTCGATCCAACTTGAGTGTTGGTCAGGGATTTGGGTTCCGTTGCCGCGGTTGGAGTTCGAGAAGGAGTTGCCATCCCTGGCACCGCCAACATGTCCGAGGAGAATCGGCAATCCTCGTTCTTGCCTGAGATACCTTCGTCGATACAACTTTTCCAATAAATCGGAACCGTGTCGGAGAAACTGTCTTGAGCAGTCAGGAAGATTTTGGACAGCAGCCCCTTGGACGCTTCGTCGCTAAACGCATCGGAACCGATCGCTGCATCGATCTCCACGAGTGCTGACTTTTTCGGCTTCTTGTGTTTTTTGGGGGCGGATTCCGCGGCAAACTGAAATCCATTTTTTCCGCTCGACACTACCATCAGACGCTTTCCTTTGATCTTCAGACTTTGTCCGGAGAGATGTATGTCGTTGATCTGGACAAAACCGTCGGTCGTCCAGTCACCAACCCGGCCTCCGCTACTCAGATTCCCGGCAGCGTCGTAGATTAAGTGCTCCCCCGAATAGAAGCCGCGTTCCGCGAGTATCTTGCCACGGTACTCGCTCTGCAGATGCTGCTCAACCTCGTTAGCAAGGGCAACAGTGCAACTGAGCAGCAAGACAAGTCCAGCCGCCAGACGATGTGGCAAAGTGGCGTGTGCCATGACCCGAAATTGTAGTCCCGCCCCGACCTCAAAAAAAGGAAAACGCCCGGAAGTTGAATCCGAGCGTTTCCTGGCTAAATGCCAAGTGCTGATTGCTAATCGCTGTTACCCAATGTGCTTGTTCAAAGCCTGTGTGATGGCATCCTTGGGTTTATACCCAACCAGTTGTTCCACAACCTGCCCACCCTTGAACACGAGCAAGGTCGGAATGCCGGTCACCTTGTAACGCATGGGCGTCGCGCTGTTGGAGTCGACATCCATCTTGCCGATTTTGATCTTGCCCTGGTACTCGCTAGCCAGTTCCTCGACGATGGGCGCAATCGCGCGGCACGGGCCACACCATGTCGCCCAAAAATCCACGAGAACCGGTTTGTCTGATTTCAGAACATCCTGGTCGAAGTTCGCATCCGTCACTTCGACAATTCCATTGCCTGCCATTGTTTCCTTCTCCTCGTTTGTAACGTCGCGCTTGCGGCGGACGCTCCATCGGAAGGCGCTGCCGGGTGGCGATTCGTATAATTGCTTCCCGTCAGGGAGCCCAACTAACTATCGTAACACCGGATTTGATGCCGGACGAGCAAGGAAAGTCGCAATGGAAGAATGTGCCCCGCGTGTTCCGGTTTCCCAGACCGGACATTGGGGCTAACATTAACGAAGTCATTGACTCCCAGTCACTTACCCCTTGGCGGAGGCAAGGATTTGATATAGCTGACCAGTTGCCAGCGCTGTGGTTCCGGCAGCCGCGACCATACGGGCATCCCTCGCCGCACTACACCATTCGTGAGCACCCAGAATAGGCTGCCTGCCGTAGCCTGCTGCACTTCTGCAACTCGCAGATTTGGACCCTTCTTTCCCCCGCTAGCGTCGGCTCCGTGGCATTCGGCGCAGTGCATCTCGAACAGCTTGGAGCCGGCAGCTACCGCATCCGGGTCTGATTCCAGCGGATTGTGCTTCGCCGACGCCTTCGCTGGAACCTTGGTCAATTCATCGTAAGGCGACTTGTCCTTTCTTGACTCGCCGGAACCAGCGGATTGAGCCACTGCGACATTCACGGCGAAGGCGTAGGGGACGACACATACGATAACGGCTCTACACACCGATCGCTTCATCACCGCCCTCCCAGCAATCGAGCCATGGTGGCTCCGAATCCCTGAAATTCCCTTGAGACGCCCCAGCGTAGCAAGAATTGATGACTACTGTCGTTGAGCCCGAATCCCGGCGATAACCGCAATGTCCAGTTCGAGGGCAGGTTCCACGCCACGACAGGCGCCACATAGTGCGATGTTTCAGAAAGTCCAAAGCTTGGACGATCCCCCATTCCTCCGTACATTTCCACTCCGGCCACGAAGTTTTCGCGGCAGAAGGTGCATCGTCTAGCCGATGCCTTTAGCGCCAGTGGCCGGCTGATCCCAAGCGCATACCCGAATTCCCATGGCTCGCCCCCCGTCAGCGGTTTCGTCGCCAATGGATTGATTGCGAAGTTCCACCCATTATGAGTGCTTGAAAGAATGAGTTTCAACTCGAGTTCGTGGTTGTGCCCTTGCCGCAGAACTGCATTCGATTCTGCGTGATCGATCTCAACATCGTGGCCTTCGATCTCTTTCATGATCTTGTCTGCCTCAGTGATCTGTTCGTATTCCACGTAGAAGACAGGATTGATCACATGCTCACTCTTGAGTAGACGGAAGCGGTTTTCCAGGCGAAACCCGGTGAAAATGGTGCTATCGCCGAAAGTCGTCTGGCCATCGAGATAGAGTTCGCTGGTCCACCACGCGGTGGCTCCGTATTCCAGCTCCATCCAGTACGCGTGGAAGTCAGGCCCCCCTCGCTGGGTTGCGAAGTTGGAAAAGTACTCGACCTCTAGACTTCCCGGTTCTTCAAGGTAGTGGTCATAGGTCACAAAATAGGGACTTTCCTGCGCGTGGGCCTGAAGAAGGACTGCAAAGATCGCCAACAGCAACAAAATCAAGACGCGTGAATTCATAAAATTCCCTGGATCGGCTTCCTTTATGAAAAACAGACTTCCAACAAAAGGGGAAAAACGGCGCTTTTGATACAATTTTCTAGTTGCAACTGAGTCGCAACTAGATGGGACTCTCTGATTGTGCCGGACGCATTGCGTTCCTGTCTAGTAGCGCTTGAAGAATTCGTCGCACGCTGATTGCGACTAGTTGCGACCTCGACGACATCCTCTATGCCTCTTCCTCAGACTGAAATGCCGGGCCGCTTGCAGGCCCAGTTTGCCGAACGCGGAATCCGGATGACCCAGCAGCGCCGCGCAATCCTGAGCGTGATGGAGACTGCCAGCAAGCATCTCGATGCCAGCCAGATCCTGCGCAAGGCACAGAAACTGGACCCCAGCGTCGACCGTAGTACCGTCTACCGCACGCTTCGGCTCCTGAAACGCCATGGCATGATCGACGAACTCGACCTGATGCACATCAATGGTGAGGGACATTATTACGAGCGGCGGCTGGAACGCGATCACATCCACATGGCGTGTCTCCGCTGCGGCAAGATCACGGAATTCGTGAGCGACAGCTTCGAGAAACTGAAGCAGCAGGTCGAAAAGGACTGCCGCTTTCGCGTGCTGGTTTCCCGCCTCGAGATCGGTGGCTACTGCGCCCAGTGCCGCGCGGCGCTCTAGGCTCACAAATCCCACGAGGGCGTCCCGTTAGCCGATGGCGCCGCTGGGCGGTCCACCATGCCGACTCAGGACCTGCAACGTATCCCGCACTTGACCCCAAAAAAGGAAAAAGCGCCCTGACTTTTCAGTTAGGACGCCTCGGCAGCCCTCCCCCAGAACTGCCAAACCACAAATGGATACTAGATTTCCCCCAGTTATCTGTAAACGTCACTTTGGTAACGAGAAAAATAGCGTAGAGCTAATTCAGGTGAGTTGTAACTATATATTTTACAGAGGGTTACAGACGACCGGAAGTGAAGCTAGCGCTTTTCCCAGGTTTGACCGCCATCGGCGGTCGTCCAGATTTCCGCGGAGGAAGTCACAATTCGCCCGTTTTGAGGATCGGCAAACTGCAAGTTGATGATGTCACCGGTCAACTCGATTCCGCGCCAGGAAGGCAGAATTTGAAGCCAATGCGCGCCCGAATCCGTCGAGTGATACAAATTACCCCCTAAGCCTCCGGCCCACACATCTGGTCCATTGGCCGCAACAGCGCGGAAGACGATTGGCTTTTGCTTCAAATCCGCCTTGTCTTTGGCCATGGCGGTGCGCTCTCGCGAGGACTTCATTGCCTTTCGAAAGCCGGTTACGCTTCCGCCTCCAATTCCAGATGCGACACTCAATTCGACGTCCTGCCAAGTCCTGCCTTGATCCAGCGACCTCTGCAACCCACCGGTAGCGTTAATCGACCATCGAGCCGATTCCGGCGCGAGCGTTCCCGAAGGTGAGAAATTGCTCACATCTCCTGAGACGGCATAAGATTCAGAGTTCTGAGGCTGAGCTGTCGGCGCGTTCACTGGGCCTGCCGGTTTCGCCCTCGCTATCTCCGCTCCGGCTTGGCCACCACTCTGCTCCTTCAAAGGCACAGTCGATTGACCCGCAACCGCAAGTTTGTCCAACGTGGTTTTCTCATCGCGAGGCCCACCAATTGTTGGAACTGACACTGCGGGCGGGCTCAGGGCTAATTGTTTCGTCGCGTCCCGACCGTTGAGCGCCGAAGGTGGGGGAGAACCCGGTACGCCTGCGGAGGCGTCGTATTGGAGTCCGTTTGCAGTGTTTGTGTTCGTATTCGCATTCATGTTTTGCACGAACTGATTCTGTTGGTATTGGTTTGGACCTTTCGGGCCATGCGTCAGCTGACGTCCCTGCAAACTGTTTCCATGAATTGTGCCGCCGCTTACAACGCCTATGTCCTGCAGCGGTGTTTCCGACTTGGTCAGCTGATTTTGCCGATCGAACTCTCTGCTTTCGTTATCGGCTCGGGCGGGCGCTGACTTTTTTGCATCAACCTGGGGCTGTTCCGGAGCATCGGCCGCTGGTTCCGTTTGGGTTTTGGCTTCCTTCTGCGCGGCAATGGCTGGCACATCGTAAAAACTGGCGACAGTTTGCGGTTTCGGTTTCCTCTCAAGCTGAACCACGCCAAAAGACACAATAGCGACAACCCCACAAGCTGCAAGCGCCCACCGCATCCGAGGCCAGCTGAGCCATCGACCCCGCACTGGACGAATTTCGACTACGGCCGCCTCTTCTGGTGGCAGCGATAGCGCAACGACATCCCGGCACTCGCTGCAACGTGCCAGATGCTCGAGCACACCGCTCCGTTCCCGTTCCGGCAAGCTCCGCTCGGAGAACGCAGTAAGCGCATCCGCATCCGGATGCGGTTCGGTTACGGCCGTTGCCTTCAGCCGTTCCGTAACGATTTTGGGTACCTTCTCCATCTAAGTAGCGCCGCCCTACGGCGGCTGTTGCGAGGGCATCTTGCCCTCGCATGCTGGAAAGCACACTCCCAGCGGGGTTTCTCCTAACCTTCGCCCTCTGGCACTCGAGCTTCCACTCTCTTCTCAGAGAACGCCGAGGACGGGGTTTCTTGCGACAAACTCCGTCGAATATCGACCTGCAAGTCACGTACGTCCGTTTCCAATGCCTCTTCCGCCTGCCGCCGCGACATCCCTCGCTGAGTCAAACCGGCGAGAATTTGTTTCCGCAGTAACTTGGCAAGCTTGTCGAGTTTGCGGCTGATCGTGGACTCGTGGACGCCCAGCATACGCGCTATCTCGGCCAGGGTTCTGCCATCGAGATAATACGCGCTAAGGACCATCCGCTCTTCAGCGGGAAGTCCTGCCAAGACATCATCCGTCGCGCGGGCAAGCCGGTTGTCTGCCGGTGTTACCGGTTCCGCTTCAGTAGCGCGAAACTGGACGCCTTCCTCGGATTCTTCCTCCAAACTCACCAGTCTCTTGGTGCGGCGATAGCGGTTTACATATTCCTGGGCCAATACCGTGCGAAGCCATCCTTCCAACGAGCCTCGGCCCGTATACGAGGCCAACTTGGAAACGCGCTGCCCGTCGCGAGTCGTGGTGCCGTAGAGATCGGCGTAGAGGCTATCAGCCAACTCCCGTGCGGCAGAGTCTTCGCGGGCAATGCGCAACGCCGAGAGATAAAGTTTTTCCCGGTATCGCGTCAGGAAGATTTCCCACGCGGAGTTATCGCCCGCAACACAGGCGCGCGCCAGCGCCAGTTCATCGATCCGAAGGCTGAGAAACAAACTGCGCGCTTCGGCTTCTGATCCGGCCGCGCACTTCGTGCCCACCTCACAGAGAATTACCGAAAAGGATTCGCGGGTGATGCCAATGCGCTCGCATCCGGCCTTGGCGTGGAGGTCGGCCAGCAGTTCATTCACAACCGACTGCACTGCCGAGTTAGGCTTCGACGAACTCATGGCGCAACTAAGGATTCAGATCCGTTCCGTGCCAGCGTTCGATCAAACCGGGTGCCCCCCTTCTGGCCGATTTTGCCGGAAGTGGAGATGTTGTGGGTGCCCCATGTCTCGCCGCCTTCGCAAGACGTGAGAATTGTTTTCCCTAAAATCCTGCCCGCAGCTTCTTGCACTCTTCGCAAGGACAAACTTCGCGCAGGAACTTCCACGAATAAATTCCCAAGTCGTGGTTGTCGTTCCACGAGAACTTGATAGCATACTTTCCGACGCCCTCCGCCGAAAGAGGCTTAGCGGTAGGTTTGAAAATCAGCAGAGCACCAGGCGCGGCCGTCGCCGGATCGCCCGGCCGTCGTCCACTCTTTCCCCGTTCCTCCTCGCACATGGCGCAGGGACATGCATCCCGCAGATAAACAAATCCATAGTGCGAAACATGGCCATCCCCCCACTCGATGTCCATCCCTGCCCCTGTAGTGAGATGCACCTTAACCGACTTGGGATCAGTCGCAGCGGTAGGGGCCTGTAGCGGCGATTGCATGAAACAAGTATCGCATAGGCCGATTTCGCGGCGTGGTGCCACATCCATTCGCCAGCGACATGTCGGCGCGGCATTGCCCGATCAACCCAACTTCCTGTAAAATCTACGTTTGCCCTACAAGATCTGAATCATTCTGGGAGCAGCAGTCCAATGGCACAACAATGTGATATCTGCGGCAAGAAGCCGCAAGCGGGAAACCGCATCAGCCACGCCCACAACGTCACCAAGCGGCGCTGGAACATCAACTTGCGTCCGGTGCACGCCAAGGTCAATGGCCAGGGAAAGCGGATCCGCGTCTGCACGTCCTGCCTGCGTAGCGGTAAAGTCGTGAAAGCCTAAGAATCCTTCACCACAGAGAACACAGGAGTTCCACGAGGAGGGCATTCCTCTGTGAAACCCTGTGTCCTCTGTGGTGAAATGTTTCTTTATTTGATCCCGATCAACTGAATGTCGAAGATCAGCGTCGCATTCGGAGGGATTGCCCCGGGATATCCATCTTTTCCGTAAGCGAGATCGGGCGGAATCTTCAGCTGGCGCTTGCCGCCTATCTTCATCCCGGTCACGCCCTCTTCCCATCCCTTAATGACGTCGCCGTTGCCAATGCGAAACTCGAACGGCTTGCCGCCGACCGAACTGTCGAACTTCTTCCCCGACGTTAGCCACCCGGTGTAATGCACCTGCACATGGTCACCCTTCTTTGCTTCCTGGCCGGTGCCGGCTTTGATGTCCCAATACTGCAGGCCCGAGGCGGTCTTCGTGCCCTCGCCCGTGACCTTCGTGGGACCCGCCGCATGAGGAGCTGCGGTAGCAGGTTTTTTCGTTTGTGCGGCAATAGAAATTACCAATGAGAGAAGAATGACACCGAGCTTCGTAATTTTCATTTTCTACTCCAGTGCAATCACATCGATTTCTACAAGCACATCTTTCGGCAGTCGAGATACCTCAACCGTCGACCTCGCCGGAGGCGCAGAGCTGAAATACTTCCCGTAAACCTCATTCATCGCTGCGAAGTCATTCATACTTTTCAAGAAAACGCCGCAGCGGACCGCTTTTCCCAGTCCGCTCCCGGCAGCTTCCAGAATTTCCGAAAGATTTCGCAGCACCCGATCGGTCTGTGCGGCAATGTCGCCCGTGATGACTTGCTGCGTAGCGGGATCAATCGCCACCTGTCCGGAGACGAATACGAATCCATTAGCCTTGATCGCCTGTGAATACGGTCCGATCGCCTTAGGAGCGTCCTTGGTAGAAATGATTTCGCGCATAGGAATGAGTTGCCAGTGAGCGGCCTTCGTGCTCAGCAAAGCAAAACCACGGCGGGCACAGGGTATCACAAGGAATGGATCGAATAGTTTGGTTTCGGCTGACCACTGATCCCTGGCCACCGACCACAACTCTAGATCTTCTGCAGTCTCTGTACTTCGTGCACTCCTGGAATCTTCCGCAGCCCCACAATGATGTTCTCGAGGTGTTTGAGGTCGGAGATGTCGAGCACCACTTCCACGCTCGCCTGGCTATTCGCCGTATGGGCCGTAATGTTCCGGATATTGCTCTTTGCGTCCCCGATCACTCCTGTGATGTTCTTCAGCATTCCAAATCGGTCATCGCAGTAAACCGTAAGTTTCACGGGGTAAGCAGTTGGAGTGCTATCATCGCGTGCCCACTCCACATCGATTTTCCGCTCCGGCTCGTACAACAGATTCTGCACATTCGGGCAATGCATTGAGTGCACCGCCACGCCCTTGCCTCGCGTGATATATCCGACGATGCCCTCTCCGCGGATCGGATTACAGCAACGCGCGCGGTAAACGAGCATGTCTCCCTGCCCGCGCACCGTGATCGCGTTGTGGTCTCCGAATACTCGCCGCACGACGCTGGCGATTCCGCCCGGCTGCGAGGTGAATCCTTCGGCCTCAATGTCGCCCGCGATGCTTGGCGTCGCTCCCGCTGGCAGTAGCCTCGCCAGGACCTGCCGCGCTGAATATTTCCCATACCCGATGCCCGCCATCAAGTCGTCGGCTTTACCCAGTCCGTAAGCGGAAGCGACCTTCGCCAGGTCCTCGTCCTTGATCTCCTTGAGCGCAATGCGATACTTCCGCGCTTCCTTCTCAATCAGCTTGCGTCCGATTTCAATCGCCCGTTCCCTCTGATGAACGTTAAGCCAATGTTTGATCTTGTTCCGCGAACGCGAAGACTTCACCAGCCCCAGCCAATCCCGGCTCGGCTTGTGCCCCGGTTGCGTAAGAATTTCCACGATGTCTCCGGAGTGCAACTTGTAGCGCAGCGGAACCATCCGCCCGTTCACCTTGGCCCCGATGCATGTATGTCCAACCTCGGTGTGAATGGTGTAAGCGAAATCAATCGGCGTAGCATCCCGCGGCAACACCACCACCTTGCCCTTCGGAGTGAATGTGTAAACCTCCTCCGGGTACAGGTCGACCTTCAGCGTAGACAGAAATTCTGTGGGATCGACAACATCGCGCTGCCATTCCACCACCTGCCGCAGCCACGACAGCCGCTGCTCGTCCTGCGCCGATACCGGGCCATCCTTGTACTTCCAGTGAGCCGCGATCCCTTCCTCGGCCATCTTGTGCATCTCTTCGGTGCGAATCTGGATCTCAAACGGCGTCCCATCTTCCGTGATCACCGAAGTATGCAGCGATTGATAAAAGTTCGGCCGCGGCATCGCGATGAAATCCTTGATCCGTCCCGGCACCGGGCGCCACAGGTTGTGAATAATCCCCAACACCGCGTAGCAGTCCTGCAGCGAGCGCGTGATCACCCGCATCGCGCACAGATCATAGACCTGGTCTACCGAAATCCTCTGCCGCTGCAATTTCTTGTGAATGCTGTACACGCGTTTGATGCGGCTCTCAACCTTTGCCTGAATCCCAGCTTCTTTGAGCTTGTCGATAATGATCCCCTGCATCTTCGCCAGGAACGCTTCGCCCTGCTTACGTCGCGCGTTGACCGCTTTCTCGACCTGTTCGTAGCCAAGCGGATCCAGAAAGCGAAAACCAAGGTCTTCAAGTTCTCCGCGGATCTTTCCCATCCCCAGCCGGTGCGCGATTGGGGCGTAAATCTCGAGCGTCTCTTCCGCGATCTTCTGCTGACGATCCGGAGGCAAGTGCTCGAGCGTCCTCATGTTGTGCAACCGGTCGGCCAGCTTGATCAGCACGACGCGGATGTCATCGACCATCGCCAGCATCATCTTGCGCAGGTTCTCCGCCTGCTGCTCTTCGCGTGTGGCGAAGTCGATTTTGCTGATCTTGGTGACGCCTTCAACAATGTGGGCTACTTGCTCGCCGAATTCCTTCTGAATATCGTCGATGGTCACCGACGTATCTTCGACGGAATCGTGTAGTAGGCCGGCGGCGATCGCCACCGGATCCATCTTCATCTCGGCCAGCACCAGCGCTACTTCCAGAGGATGCACCAGGTAAGGCTCGCCCGAAGCGCGCGTCTGCCCATCATGATGTTTTAGGGAGTAATCGTAGGCCTTCTTGACGATCGACAGATCGTCCTGCGGACGGCTCTCCTGCAGTCGCTTCATCAAGTCGCGAAACTTAGTCAGCGTGAGAGCTGTCGTAGCGATCTGTTGGCGCAAGCTCGCCATGATGGATTATACCCGCCAGGGAAGAGGGCTCCGCAGAAGGCGGTTGGGATACTTCGATTATACCTGCGAATCTCGAAAGCCCCGCCGCGTGCGGCTTGCGGCCAGATTTGCCAGCCGTTTCAACGCTCAACCTGGGCCTCTAATGGATTTTCTGCGAGCCAATCAAAAAATCCGTTCCTGCTTTTCCTTTCAGTTAATTCGTTCGATTCCAAAAAATGAAAGCATCTCTCGCCCTAGATCGACTCTGCTACATTGAATCCCGTGGGGAATCTGTCGATGGCTCGCATCTTGGTAAGCGGTTCGTCTGGCCTGGTCGGATCGGCGCTCATTCCCTCTTTGAGAGGTGCGGGTGCACGCATCGCGCGTCTCGCCCGTACAGGCACTGTGCAAGGTGCCAATGACGAGGAGCGCATTCCCTGGGTTCCTTCCGAACCGATTTCACCTGATGCGGTTTCTGGCTTCGATGCTGTTATTCACCTCGCCGGCGAAAGCATCGTCGGGCGCTGGAGCCAGACGAAGAAAGTCATCCTTCGCGACAGTCGTGTTCCTCCTACAACCCATCTTGCGCGAGCTCTGGCTCAAGCGAAGATCAAGCCCGGCGTGTTTCTTTCAGCTTCCGCGGTGGGCTACTACGGAAATCGCAGAGACGAACTTCTAAATGAGCAGAGCGGTCCCGGTACTGGTTTCACGGCCGATCTCGCTCGTGACTGGGAGGCTGCGAGTCTTCCCGCCGCCGAGGCTGGCATCCGTACGGTGCAAATGCGGATCGGAATCGTCTTGAGTTCCAAAGGTGGCGCGCTACGAAAAATGTTGCTCCCGTTCAAAATGGGTGTGGGAGGCCGACTCGGCGATGGTCGTCAATGGATGAGTTGGATTGATCTGCACGACATCATCGGCGCCATTCAGCATCTTCTGCGCTCTGATCTCATTCATGGGCCGGTGAATCTGGTTGCGCCAAAATCGGTTACAAATGCGGAGTTCTCACAGACGCTCGGCAGCGTTCTTTCGCGCCCCGCAATTTTTCCCGTCCCTCCTTTCGCTGCCCGCTTGGCGTTTGGTGAGATGGCCGACGAACTCCTTCTTGCCAGTCAACGCGTAGAACCCACCAGGCTGATCTCTTCCGGATATCCATTCCGCTATCCAACATTGAAGGCATCGCTAGAATCCCAGAAGTTGTAACTCGACTCATGTAGGGACAGCCGCCTCGGCTGCTTGCCTTGAGCGAAGTCGAAGGGGCCGGCGCCCGGGTGTATCGGACCGCAGGCTCTTGATTTTGCGGACAGCTGAAACTTTTCCCCCGTACGACACTCCAATCCATTAGCCCCTGAGATCCGTACTAAAGAAGGAGAAACACCGATGACCTCCTCTCTGCCCATTGCCCTAATCGTCGCCGCAGCACTAATCGCAACAACAGCCTGCAACGCCGAAGCAAATCCCGCTCGATCCTCGCCCGTTCCTGCTCCTGTAGTTGATGCGGCCCGGGCATCCACAAGCGGAAAACAAACCGCTGTACTTTCCGGAGGATGTTTCTGGGGTGTGCAGGCAGTTTTTCAGCACGTGAAGGGAGTGATCAGCGCAACATCGGGATACTCCGGCGGGGCCAAGAAAACAGCTGAGTACGAAACTGTCAGCACTGGAGAAACCGGCCACGCAGAGTCAGTGCAAATCGTCTACGACCCCTCACAGATCACTTACGGAGAACTGCTGCGAGTGTTCTTTTCCGTGGCTCACGATCCCACACAGCTGAATCGTCAAGGACCAGACGAAGGATCGCAGTATCGTTCGGCGATCTTCTACGGAAACGATGAACAGAAACGAATCGCCGAAGCCTACATCGAGCAACTCAATCAGGCAAAGATCTTCGCCCGTCCCATCGCGACGCAAGTTGTGGCGCTCCAGGCCTTCTATCCTGCAGAAGCGTATCACCAGAACTACGCAACCCTGCATCCCAACCAGCCTTATATCGTCTTCAATGACGCTCCCAAAGTTGAGCAGCTCAAGCAGCAATTCCCCGACATCTACATCGAGAAAAAGTAGAGGATGCTTTGCGATGAACATGTAAGGACAGCCGCCTTCGGCTGTCCGCCGCAACGTGAAAATCCCGACACAAAGCTCAGACTAGCAACCGCCCCTTATGTCTTTTCGAGAAGTTGGTCAATCCCTTCGTCGTTCCTTTCCCAATCTTTAAAATGGTTTTATCTGATAGACTCGCTCCCCAAAGGGGGACCTCCCATGCCACGCTTCTCCCGCCGTTCTTTTCTGCATCTTTCCGCCGCAGCCTCCACCGCCGCCGCTTTTCGTTTCATGACCGAGCCCATGCTCGCCGCCGCAGCCCGACGTCGCCCCGTGCCTGCGCCCGGCGCCGTTGTCATCGACTCCAACGAGAATCCTCTCGGCCCCTGTCAGTCCGCACTCGACGCGATGTCCAAAGTCATCCCCACTGGCGGACGCTACTCCGACAATCTCACCGACGAACTCGTCAGCACCTTCGCAAAGATCGAGGGCCTCAATTCCGATTACTTTCATGTCACCGTCGGATCGACGCCGCCGCTCGCGCTCAGCGTCCTCGCCTTCACCTCGCCACAAAAAAGCTACGTGACCGCCGACCCCGGATTCGAACTAGGCATGAACACCGGTGAAAACTGCGGAGCGCGCGTCGTGAAGGTTCCTCTCACCAAAACCTACGCGCACGATGTGAAAGCCATGATCGCCGCCGCATCCGATGCCGGCCTTTTCTATATCTGCAACCCGAATAACCCAACTGGCACTCTGACCCCACGCTCCGACGTCGAATACCTTCTCGCCAATAAACCCAAAGATTCCGTTGTTTTAATCGACGAGGCCTACATTCACCTTACCGACGCGCCGAACGCGCTTGACCTCGTCAAAGCCGGGAAAGACGTCATCGTCCTCCGCACCTTCTCCAAGGTCTACGGCATGGCCGGCATCCGCTGCGGATTTGTCATCGCCCGCCCCGACCTGCTCGAGAAAGTTATGCAGCGCGGCGGATGGAACTTCATGCCGGTCACCGCCGTCGTCGCCGCCACGGCCAGCTTGAAAGATTCCAACCTCGTTCCCGAACGCCGCCGCATCAACGCCAATATCCGGCAGCAAACCTTCGACTGGCTCTCCCGCAACAACTACTCGTTCATCCCCTCGGAATCAAACTGCTTCATGGTCGATGTGAAACGTCCCGGCCAGGAAGTCCGAGACGCCATGGCAAAAGAAAATGTCATGATCGGACGCATCTGGCCCATCATGCCCACTTGGGTCCGCATCACCGTCGGCACACAAGATGAAATGTCGAAGTTCCAGTCCGCCTTCCAAAAAGTAATGAAGACATAGCAGACCAACTCATCGAGTTGGGTGCCCCACTTCTGGCCGGTGTTGCCAGAGGTGGCGTTTTTGACTTTCCTTATGGAAAGCGCCTCTCCGCTCCTCACTCAGTAACTACAACGGATTACCAACGTAAGCCTCGTCCACAAGTTTCCAGCTCTCCCGCACTTCCCGCTCCTGTAGCCTGATTCAGGACCAACTCCCCTCGGTCCGTTCCCAAATTAGCCGTGTCTCTATCAGTCCTAGTTTCTCACCTGGATCCCGCTCGCCTGCGGACCCTCTACGCCATCGCATTCTGCACTGGCCTAGCCGCCCTCTTTGCCGGATTCCGCCGATCCCGCGCGCGGCCAACGGAGTCAGCAAACTCTGTGCCGTCAAAACCGGATTCCAACCCCCATACTCCACCACCAAGCGCACCCGTCGATTCAGCGGACTCGACGCCGCAGGTAATCCGGCTCTCTGTACCGCCTGTCGGCGCCCGCAGCGTCGAAATGTCGCAGCAGGAGAAAGTTGCCGCCGCCCTAATCAGAGCTGGCCTCTCGAACCCTACAAGTTGGACCGACGCCTCGCCACAAGTCGGAGACAACTCGCCCGCTGCAAAATCGGATTCTGCTTCCGGGTGCCATGGGCCCTCCATCGTGCCCCTAACGCACTACATCAAGCCGCTTCAGCCAAAACAGAATTCCTCGACACCTGGCATTGGACCGAAACTCCTGCTAATCGGTGGATCACTCCTGGCACTCATCAGCTTGTACTTATTCCTCCGCATCCGGTAATACGCGCGCAACGCCGCACCACAGTGCTAACCCTTCCTGGCCCCAATCTCCGCCCCAACGCTCTAGTACAATCAATCGCGTGAGCGACGCCGTCCGTATCGCAATTCTGGGCGACTTCAATGCCGAATTTCGCTCACACCATGCCACCAACGACGCCCTCCAGCACGCTGCCAAAAAACTAAAAATGGAAGTGAAAAGCGAGTGGATCTTGACTCCTTCGCTCATCAAGCCAGAAGCCGAGAAGACCCTGGAATCCTTCGACGGGATCTGGGCCTCGCCTGGTAGTCCCTACAAGAGTTTTGACGGCATGCTGAAAGGCATCGAGTTTGCCCGGCGCCGCGACTGGCCTTTTCTCGGCACTTGCGGCGGATTCCAATATGCCTTCATAGAGTTCGCCCGTAACGTTCTCAACATCAAAGACGCCGACTCTGCAGAAAACAATTCCGGATCGAAGAACATCATCATTTACCCGGTCGCCTGCGCCGTCCCCGACCGCAAAGGGGAAGCCCCTAAACTCTCCGGTGCAGTCCCCGAAATCCGCATTCGCCCGGGCTCCTACCTCCAGTCCTACTACGGCAAAGACAAAGAAGTCGTTACCGAAGAATTCTTCTGCAACTTCGAAATCAATCCCGACTTCGAATGGACCACCATGGAAGCCGGATTCCCCGTAGTAGCTCGCGGGCCCCAAGGCGAAATCCGCGCCATCGAGAGCCCGACAAACCGTTTTTATCTTGCAACGCTATTCCAGCCGCAACTCTCCTCGACTGAAAAGAATCCGCACCCGCTAATCCTGGCCTTCGTCCAAGCCTCCGCCGACTGGGGAAAAAAGAAGTTAGACGATAGCGTCCTTGAATAATCTGGAAATCACTCACCACAGAGGTCACAGGGTTTCACGGAGAATTCCCCTGTGGTCTCCGCGCTCCCTATGGTGAAAGATTTTGAGTTGTTACTAAAGGCCACCATCACAAGCTGTCTCCCGTCCAATCCCGAACCGCATCTACTCTCCAAAACACCCCGACGCTAGACTCGCCCTCACGGTCGCCCTCCCCAAGCCGCGCCCGCAGGAGCCAAACTTCGTCTATGCACATGCAGTTAATCGACTCGCTCCGTATACCGTTCTCCACCCTGATCAGCTACATCCCGGTCATGGCCACGATTGTGACCACATTCTTCAGCGTTGTGCTGGCTCGCGCCACACTGCGTTACGTTGAAGCGACCGACCGTCACCTGGAACTTGCCCGCGAAGAGTTCGAGCGCGAATGGAATCCAGACCTGCACATCAAGATGGAGCGTATCTCGCCCACCGAAGCGCGCATTATCGTGACGAACCTGGCGAAGACCTCCGTCCTGCTGCAGCTTCTGCAATTGCGCATGCTGAGTCATGCAACGCCTTTCGAGCGCTTCCGACTGAACGATCCGCTGGTCGGAGGCATGACCTGGACCCAGGAAATGGGCAAGCGTCTGATCGCCTCCACCGGCGTGGAATTCGAAGGACCGATAGCGGTCGCCATGACCTTCTACGCTGCCGGACGCATGTACCGCACCGACTGGTTCCGCTCGCAAATCGTAGTCCGTGACGGCCACATCGTGACGCTCGAGCCCAGCAACATGCCGACAAGAAGAGTGCGCCAGGTCGAGAGAAAAGGCCAACCAGAACGCCGTCGCGAATTCGTTCAGGATGTCGCCGCTGGAGCAGACCAGGAAAAAGAGCAGAAGCAAGAGGAGAAATCCTTCGGAGCGGGGGCATAATTCCCAATTCGAGAATCGTGCAAGAAAAAACTACTCTGAGAGCCGCCTCATACCCGGAAGGACCCCAAGCCCGCCCGCACCGTTTCAGAAGTCGTAAGGTGTTCTCCCGCGCGCACCAGCACTAGTAACGCTTACCAACGTGTCGCGGTCGGACCGCAGCATTAAAGTTCCCGCCCACCATGCCGATCCTTCCTCACAGGAGACCACTATGATCACTCCAGTCAACTCCCCGCACCCGATCGACGCCCGCCAGTTCGCGCAACCGCCAGCGGAACCAAAGCCCGATCCGCAAGCTCAAGCCGCACCCGTCCACAAAAGCGGCGAAGTTTCACAAGACCAGGTATCGCTAAAAAGCGCCGCTCAACCCGATCCCGACCGCGAGTAGCGCAAAAGAAAAACCGGGTGCCCCACTTCTGGCCGGTGTTGCCAGAAGTGGGGATTTTGACTTCAAGACGCCTCGACCTCCTCGCATCGAGTCTCTGGCGCGAACCCAACCCGCACCAGACGAGGCGGCGCGTTCCGGTTCATATAATCGGTGCAGTAGAGCACATCGAGCTTGACCTCACGCACACCTCCACCGAACGTACAGAACACTGTGTTGCGCCCGGTCGCACCGTACTGCATGTGGACAAAAGCGCATCCCGCGCACAAACCGCGCTGCTCTTTCCGACGAGGCTTGCTCCCGACGTGCCGAAGCGCCCGCGCGAGCAAAATCGCAATCGTCCATACCAGAATTGTCACCACGGCAGCCTCCTTTCCGAATGAACAGCTTCATTCGACTTTTCCACAGACAAATCGTGTGACATCTGCCCTTGCCATCCACAGCCACGACATCCGATCATGGCCACAGCCGAAGGCTGCGGCGACAAAATGTGGCCTAGCGCTAAGTGCTTATTCCGCAATATTTTGCGTACAAGTACAACAGGCTCAAGATTTTGCGAAGATATCGCCAGATCAAATTCAATTAAGCTCTTTGAAATCAATATTTTGAAATCACAGATCAGAAAGAACGTGCAGAAATTGATCTTGTAACTTCAATGTTCTCAAGATTTTGCCCGCAAAATATTGAGCCGCAATAATTTATTCGCGAATTTCCGCTAACTCCATGATCCCGAGAGACCGCAGAGGTGGAGGGGTACCCACCCACTAACAAAAAGGGTAGATACCCCATTCCCTCCACTCGGCAGTCCGCTCCAGCTCGCGGATGTACTCGACGACCGACTCGCTCCAGCCGTCGATGTGCGTCCACTTGCCGTAGCCGACGCCGTTCTTATAGCTGGCTACGTTGATCACGTATCCGCGGCCCGCTGGTGCGGGGACGCGGTCGTGCGACTGCTCGTCAGTAATGACGATGAGGCGGTCGTAGCCGCGCTTCTCGTTCAGCTCAGTCACTGCCTGACCAAGCTGAGTGCTCGAATGGGGCTGCGAGCGGTCGATGGCGTCGCGCAACGCGAATCCGCGGCGCGCGGGCACGTCGACCAATTTGTCGGAGAAGCTGAACACTGCCACCTCCTCTCCGATCTCGCGCAGCAACAACGCGAGACCGTAGGCAGCATCCGTGCGCTGCATCTCCGAACGCTGCGAGAGCGGAGCGGTCATCGAGCCGGACACGTCGACCAGCACGATGGTCTTTCCGCGCAGCTTCTCCGCGCCGGCAACGCACTTGAGCATCGCCTGCTCGAGCGCCTCTTCCCATTGCGGTGCGTAACGCGCCGCAGCCAGAAAGCGGAACGGCAGCACGCGCGCCGTGCTCATCGATCCGAGCGCGGCGAGAACGAGATCCTCGTTCACGCCCGCGTCGCGCATGTTGCGCAGGTTGCGGAGCAGAGCCAACGCCCCGAGCTTTTCCTCACGGAGCAGCCGCTCCCAGGCCTCGCGCTTGCCGGCGCCAGAACTCAACGCGACCTCCCACGTATCAGGAGTTGTGAGTTCTCCAGCGATGAGGCGCTTCCACACTTCGGCTTGCACCTTGTCACGCGGCTTCGCGTGCGCCAGGAACAGGACGTCGCGCAGCTTGATGGGTCCGCCGCGATCGTACTTCGCGAGCGCATACTCATCAAACTTGGGGAACGCCGCAGCCAGTCCCTTTTTCACCTGCGCGGAGAGAGGCACGCGGCCGTCCTTCCAGTAGATGGCGACGAACTCGGCGAGTTCGTCGGCACGCTGGATGACGCGAGTCAGCGTTTCAGCCACGAGTGCGCGATGCGTGGCGTGACGCGCCATCTCACGTACGAGCAGAAGCGGTGCGTGACGCAGCTTCATCTTCTCCCGCGCCTCGACGGCGAGTGCGGCCACCTTTTCAGCTGCAACCTTCGGAACGAGTTCCGCGATGCGGCCTGCGATCTCGACTCCGTCTTCGTAGAACTGGCTCTCCCAGAGCAGACAAGCCAGCACCGAGCGCCGCAACTGCAGTTCCGTGGAGATGTTGCGCGCAGGCGCCCCTTCGTGCGTGCGCGTTCCAAAGTTCAGGTTGAGTAGGTTGAGTCGAGCCATTTGTGGCCTCCTTTCGTTTAGCTTTCAGCTATTAGCTGTAAGCTTTCAGTTCGGAGCTTCCAGCTGCTAGCTCCTGGCTAAATTCTGTCGATTGGCAATTCCTTTTCGGCACAGCAGACTTAGAACTTCCTGTTTCTGCTGACGCGGATTGCTTCCGGCTTGCTATGATCCACTCTCTACTTGTTATTTTGAGGTCACAAATTGTGATCTCAAAACTGGTGAACCATCGTGAATAAAACTGCCATCATTCTGGCCAAGCGAGTCAGCACTAAAATCCTCGTTCTGCGTAATCAAAAGGTCATTCTGGACTCTGATCTGGCTGAGCTTTACGGCGTTCCTGTCAGGCAACTCAACCAACAGATCAAGCGCAACTCTGACCGATTTCCATCGGACTTCCTGTTTGCAGTCACTGCTGCTGAGTATGAAGACTTGAGATCACAAAATGTGATCTCAAGTTCAGGTCACGGTGGCCGTCGCTATTTGCCGCATGCCTTCACCGAACACGGCGCAATTATGGCTGCAACGGTGCTCAACTCGAAGCGCGCCATCGAAATGAGCATTTTCGTGGTGCGCGCGTTCGTGCAGATGCGACAGGCCACCGTATTCAATCAGAACGTCGTCTCGAAGCTCGCCGAACTCGAAGCGCGCCTCGATGGACATGACGGCGAACTTCAAGGTTTGGTCGAAGCCATTCGTGAACTTGTCGAGCCCCTGCCGGCCAACAACCGCCGCATCGGTTTCGAGACGCCATCCGGCACGGACCCGAAGCCGTGATCTCCTACACGGATGACTCGCCGGGGAATCAGTCGACTACGGCACGTGACGGACGTCTTGGCTGGACGACGGAGCCGAAAGCCCCGGCAGGATTCCATGCCTGCGTATTCCGTTCCGAAGTAGCCGTAATCTTCGCCACCGGCGAAACTTGCGCCGAACCCGCATCCTTTTCGAAGGAACCGTTGCCTTTCACCACCGGCGACAGTCTTGGTACTGTTTATGCCAGCACCGATCGGTGTTCATCTTCAGTAGCGCTCTGTTTTGCGACTCCATGGATCAGACGTAGGGTTGCGGGATCTTCCGCAACGCCGAGTAGCAGTCCCTGAAACTCTGCCATCGTCTCGCACGGGCCGCAGGCTCTGACAAATTCTCGCGCCTCGGCCTCAGAAGAATCCGGGAAGAATCGCAGATACAAATCCACTTTCTGCACATCCGACGCCTTGCCCAGACACAGCTTGTAATCAATTCGTCCCGGGCGCAGCAACGCCGGATCCAGAGCTTCCATGTGATTGGTCGTCATCATGAACAGGACTCCCGTCGGCGCGAAGAAGCCATCGAGCACATTCAACAGTCCGGAGAGGGTAACTCCGTTTTGGACGCTTTCCTTTTCTCGCTTGCCATCCTGCTTATCGCTGCTACTCGCGAGTTCACGTTTTTGTCCGCCCTTCATGCAGTCGATATCTTCGAACAGCAAGATAGACTCCTTCGGTACCTGACTCACCGCCGCCATCAGACTTCGGTCGTTGAACTCGGTCAGATTCACGCAATAGACCGACAGCCCAAAGTGCGCTGCGACTGCCGAGACCAGCGATGTCTTCCCGGTACCCGGAGGCCCGTACAGCAGGTAACCGCGATGGTAGGGAACACCCAGCCGCGTGTACCGCTGCTTCGATCTGCGAAACCTGCCGATATCGTCGACCAAACACTCTTTGTCTCCCGGCTGCAACACAACCGAATCCAGCAGGCGCGCAGTGTAGTTTTCGGAATAGTCCCAGCCGTCGTTGTATGTGTACAACCACGACTGCACTCCCCTGCGTTTGTTGTGACTTCGAACCACGTCATCGACAAATTGCCTGAGAAACGCCTGTTTTCTGCCCACCGTCCTGAAGGTCAAAGACTCCATTCGCCTTGCAGTACGTTCTTTTGTGTTCTCGGTTCGTGTAAACGACACTTGAAACGGTCGGCCAGCGTACCAGAACCAATGCAGGCCCGGAGCCGGAATCAATGCGACTCGCTCCGATTGAAGAGTCGTATCCAGATCGATCCTCCGCACGCGCTTTAAGAACTTCTGGTCGAGGAACCACTCTTTCACCCAGACGAAAGCTGCGTCGTCATCTTTCACAGTGATCATCATCGTGGTCTGGCCGACGATCCAGTACCACAACTTTTCTGGAATCGATCGCAGATATGCACCCACGGCGCCGATCACCATGAGCAGCAATCCGCCGGAGGCGAACTGGTTTTGGCCGCTCAGTACGTGTTTGAGAAATTCGATCATCTCGTTCTTCAATTACTCCGAAGGCACGATTTCAAGTTCGTCCTCCTCGGGTTCAGGTTCTGCATCGTTGGTGAATCCAACCTGGCGATTCACATCTTTGGTACGAATGATCCAGGCGATATCTTCCATGTCTTTCCTGGTCGGGATTCGCTTGTCCTCGTAGTCGGTGCATTGACTGACTTTGAACGGAACCAGTCGCGCCGGCCGCAGGAAAGCGCAGAGGATGACCTCGTCGCTTTCTGCGAATCCGCGCTGTATGTGCGCCCAGTAGCATGAGTTGCACAGTGACTCGCTTGTCTGCGGCTTTCCGTTTCGAATGACGATGCTCATACACTTCTTTCTAACCGGCGCTCTAGCCGGAGTTGACCGCATGAAAACAATCAGCCGGGGAATCAGCGACAAAGGTGTTTAGGTGCTCTACCGCTGAGCTACACGGGCCCATATTCCCGTGGCAGGAATCGAACCTGCGACCACCCGCTTAGGAGGCGAAGTAACCCTCGTCTTCACCACCGGCCGAACTTGGCTGTGCAAAGGCCGTAGCCCTCAGGGCTAAAGCCCGCCGCTCAAGAATCTTTTACGGCACGAGTGAAAACTCGTACCCTTCCCGTTTGTTACGAACCCTCGCCGGGGAATTTGCGAGAAGAGGATCGACTCGAGGCCGTTTAACTGCGGCAATCCTGTGTTTCGGGACGACGCCCCCAGATCCTTGCGGATCCCGCATTCCCGCAGCACAGCACCTCGGCAGAGCTCGCCAGCCCTGCTCCGTCGGGGCATTGGTGCGAAGTAACTCTTCTCTTTCACCACCGGCGAAACTTCATTTACCTTCCCATCCGACCGCATCCATCGCGGGAGTCAGAAAACCGCCGCGCAGTTCGTGCAGCATCTGACTCAACGGCAACATGGCTTGCTTGCCCATTAACTGTCGCGTCATAAAGCGATGCGCCAACACCACGTTCACAGCCGCGCTCAGATTCAGGCAAAAGTGCGACGGGATGTGAACGAATCGATGACACAAACGCCGGATGACCTGCGGCACGCCACCGTCTTCGGGTCCGAACACGTAGACCCCGTTCTCGGGATGCTCGAACGTGGTCAGCGGTTCGCTTTGCTCGAAGACTTCGACACACACTGGCGTGAAATCTTCGAATAGATAAAACGGCCGCTGGTTATTGCTGAATACCACGCTCTTATATCCCTTCATGCGCTCTTCCCGTGGTAAACGCCGATACTTGGAGGCGTCGACTCGCAGCCCGGTCCACACAAGCGACTCGATGCCAAAACACGAGCAGGCTCGAATCGTCCCGCCAACGTTGTGCGGAAACTTCGGATTGATCAACACCACACCGGGTGCGCGCATATGGGTATCCCTCTTTCAATCTCTCCTGCGCGCAGCGCGGGCATTCTCAGCAGCCGCTGGGGCCCGCGCTGCAGCTACGTCGCAGCCAGGGAACATTGGTCACGGTTGGGGGCTCGAACCCCGGCCTGTGTTACAAGGCACGCCGCGAAGTTGCCGTGAACTTCACCACTGACTGAATCTTGTCGTTACCGCGATCTCGATCTTCATTGGTCCCCCTGGGGCTAAAGCCCCGACCAGCTTTAGCCCCTTGCATCGGCATGCCGATTGCCGTGGCCTCTATTCATCTTGGCCTGTACGCAAGACCCACTTCTGGCAAAACCGGCCAGAAGTGGGGCACCCTAGAACCGCTTACAACTACTGGTCAGGGAACGTTCGGCTACGGAGTGAGCTTGCGCTCTGAGGAATCGAACCTCACAACAAGACCTCCGAGGAGGTCAGGCTGTTCTACCGAGAGAAGTATCCGTTGCCTTTCACCACTGACCGATCTTATGCAGCCTCGCTCTGCTGGGCGGGCGGACCAATGGGTCCGCCCCTACACGAGCTCTTGCAGACGAATGCATCTTGCTGGGGGAATGAACGGACGCGGTCTTGGTCGATCCAGAGTCGAGGAACCGCGGCCTTCGCCACCCAGCGGGTCTAAATTTTTATTAGCTTTGCGTTAAGGGCGCCGTGGAATTAATTAGCGCAATCGGATGACGCCCTAAAGCTGACCAGCCAGTAACATGGCCTTGTCAGCCCGCTAAGCGATTTGTGCGTGTTTATCGACAAAATTTAGGCGTCCTTTCTTTTGGGGATGTTTGAAGATGCCATAACTTTGAGTTTTTCGCAAGAGGAAATTCGCGATTTTGAATTTATTTTCGATTGGAGATGAAATCTGTTCGCTCATTTTTTAAGTAACTCAAAGGCTGGATAGTTGGAAGCGATCGCGACGAAATCCTGCGCAGGAGATCCGGCGGTGACGGTGAAGTACTGTTGTACTTCACGTCGGAAGCTGTCTAGATATGACTTCAGGATCGGAGGCTTCTCAGCCTCGGCAATCGGGCGAAGCTGGAATTTCCTCAGGTCGCTTCCGCGCTTCAGTGTGATTTCACCGGCGGCTTCGGCATTGCGCACCCATTGTGTGCGACCGCGCGGCGCAACCAGGTAATGCTTGCCATCGATCTCAAGCAGGTCGACAGGTGTGCTGTAAATCTTGCCCGATTTTCGTCCGCGAACTTGAAGCAATCTCATGTGCGCCGGTCCGAACCCGATTGAAACGAGTGATCCCATGACCCGGTTGAGGAACTTCTCGACTGCAGTTGGTTCACGGAATGCAGGCAGAACTGGAGTCGTCGACATGCACATATGGATCACAGGAACGGAGAGAGGATGCAGAGTTTTTGTACGCCACTGTTATGGGCGCTTCACGAAGCGGATTGATGCGGATTCGAAAGCATCTCACGGCAGCGGTCGCGTTTCCTGCACTTCACGAAGGCTTAAATGAACGACAGTTCATGCACGGCAGAAGTCTAGACTAATGCATTCGGAGGGCGTCACCGCCAAGGCTGCCAGCAATTTTTTGTGAACGTGCATAATCAGGAGCATGTCTCATAACAAAGGTGAAATCACGCACGTTAGCGATACGGCGCTTATGGTGGCGGCGTGTCGCGCGCATGAAACCGCTTTGCCCGACGCTTTTGTGAGCGATCCGTTTGCGGCGCGGCTGGCGGGAGATCGCGGGAAGGCGATTCTCGATGGAATGCCATATGCAAATGTTCTGCGCATGGGGCTGGCGATTCGAACGCGTTTCGTGGATGAGTTGCTGCTGGAAGCGCTGGCGAAGCATCCGATCACAAGCGTTCTGAGCGTGGGGTGCGGTCTGGATACGCGGCCGTGGCGGTTGGATCTTCCTGGCAAATTGAAGTGGGTCGAAATCGACTTCGCCGACATGCTCGATTACAAGGAGCAGATGATGGCTGGCGAGACGCCTCGCTGTCGCCGCGAACGGTTGATCGCTGACGTGAATGATCCGGCACAGCGGCGTGTCCTGTGTGACGCCGCGGGTACAGAGAACGCGCTGATGATCACCGAAGGGCTGCTAATGTATTTGCCGGCTGCGACTGTCGATGCTCTCGCTGCGGAATGCTGGCAACAGAGCGGGATCGCGCACTGGATCAGCGACATCAACACGACTGCCTTTGCCGCGGCGTTGGGAGGTGCGGACGCCATGAATTCACTAAAGCATGTGCGAGCGCCGGACGCGATGAGGGGCGAGCAGATTCTGGAAGTCTTAGAACGGCATGGTTGGACGAGCGCGTCGCCGCGAAGTTACATCAGGGATGTGGGATTTATCAGGGAGCGCATCCTTCGTAGTACGGGTGGAGTGGAACCGCCTCGGCCGAATTTTCCACCGGGGGATCCGACGGGTGTGCATCGATTTGGGAGGAGTGATGGCCGTGTGTTAGTGGATCGATGAGCGGGAAGCCATAGCCCTAAGGCTGTGTTCGGCCCCCGACCTTTCGCCGGTGTAGTTGCAACTCGGATGAGCGGGGAGAACGCCTTTCGACGACCGTGGTGACGCCGAGCCTGCGGGGATCCGTCACTTCGCTCAGGATGACAGAGAATTTTGGGCCGCGGTTAGTCTTCGCTGTGGCCAGCGTAATAACCTGAGCGGGCCTGGATTTTGTAGTTCTGCTTGCTCTTGATTTCGAGCTTCCGGTAGCTGCCATCGAGTTTTGTGTTCGTGGGCACGTAGCCGACGTTGTACTGGCTGCGGAGTTCGGTGGCGATCTGGTCGAATGCTTCTTTGAGCTTGTCGAACTTGTTACCGACGTTGATGACGCGGCCTCCGGTCTGTTCCGTCAGCTTACGCATATCTCCTTCGCCCGAGTATCCGAAGCCGCCATAGAATCCGCGATCGGCGCAGAGCAGGACGTAGACGATGGAGTCGGCTTTTTGGGCGGCTTCGATCGCGTCCTGAATTTTCAGGCGACTGCCTTCATCCTGGCCGTCGGTCAGGAGGATCATGGCTTTGCGGCCGACTTCCTTGGACAGCATGTCGTGAGCCGAAAGATACACCGCGTCGTAGAGCAGGGTGCCTGGCGCGTTATGGGTAGGTACGGGACCGCCTCCCATGCCGGGGACGCCGCCGGTCGTGTAGTCGACGTTGACCTTCGCCTTGTTAAGGGCGGCCTGGAGTCGCTTGGTGTCGCGGGTGAAATCCTGGAGCAGGTCCACGGTGATATCGAAGCTGATGACGAAGGCCTCGTCTTTGTCGGTGAGAATCTGCCGGAGGAAGGCGCCGCCGACTTCCTTCTCCATGTCGATGACATTGCGCTGGCTGCCGCTGGCGTCGATCATCATCCCGATGGTCAGGGGCAGATTGGTCTCCGCTGTGAAGTATTTGATGGTTTGAGGCTTGCCATCTTCGGCGATCGCAAAATCCTCTTTCGTCAGGTTGGGAATCAGACCTCCTTTTTTGTCCTTGACGTTAAAAAACAACTGGACGACGTTGACGTTGACCTTAAGGGTCTCGGAAGGGTTCTGGTCGGCAGGCTGCTGGGACTCTGTCTGTTGGGCAGAGGAAAGCGACGTCAGAGCGGCCAAAACCAGGCAGGGCAGCAATTTACGAAAATTTACGCGATTGGGCATCCGGGGATTCTCGGGACGTTCTTGATAGTCTAATCTTGTACCTTAGATGCACCAAACAGTATCGAATTGGCATCCCAAGGGATGTACAAGTGTAAATTTTTTAGGTGGCGGCGATGATGGCGGATGGGATCCATAGAGTTAGCGGGTGGAGAACTGGGTTTCTGTCGTCCCTTCGGGGCTTTAAGACGTCAAATTCATCTCTCTACGGCTTGCATCGCTTCGGCAAGCTCCGGGCAGAGTGTGGGCTGCATTCTTTCGCTGCTCCGCGACTAGCAGCATTCGTAGCTTGGGCTGCTGCAATCATTTGTCTCGTGGCTGTGCCCCAAAATCTGTGGGGTCAGACACAGAGTACGACTGCAAACCAAGGTCAGGCAGCTGGTAACAGTCAATCGCCGCAGGACATTCCGGATACGCCTTCCGCGGTGCAGCCACCTACGCCGAAGTCGGAACCGGTGGCTAAACCCAGCCAGATTTCCCCTGACAATTCTTCCCCAGGAACTTCGACCAGCCAGACTCAGCCGGGGGATGAGAAGCCGGCACCGCCACCGATGCCGCCAGTCGAGACTATTCCGCCTGGGAGCACGCCGGAGGCAACCTCCCAAGGCTTGCCGAGGAACCAGCTCAATCCTAAGGAAGACCTTGGGTTCACGCTGAGGGTCACATCGAATTTCGTGCAAATTCCGGTGATGGTGAAAAACAAGCAAGGAGTGCGGGTCGATGGCTTGCTGCCGCAGGATTTCACTGTCCTGGAAAACGGGAAGCCGGTAAAGCTGGATTTTTTCACCAGTGATCCTTTCCAGCTTTCGGTGGCCGTGTTGATTGATCTGGGAATGGCGGATGTATCGGTGCAGAAGGTGCATCAGACGTACTCGGCGTTGGTGGGGGCGTTTAGTCCTTACGATGAAGTTTCTCTGTACACGTACAGCAGCACAGTGAGTCAGGTTACAGATTTCACCGGCAGGGCCGAGAAACTATCGGCAGTGCTGGAATCGATGAAGCTGGTGCGAGGACATAACAATGGCCCTCCGGTGTTGGGTGGGCCGCTCGGTCCGCAACCACCCATGGTGAACGGGGTTCCTGTGGGCACGGCGGGACCGCCGCCGGTGTACACACCCCCGAGGGAAGCGCATGTCTTGAACGACGCCATTCTGCGAGCGGCGCTGGACTTAAGCAAGCGAAACCGCGCGCGCCGCAAAGTGATCTTCGTTATCAGCGACGGCCGCGAGCGGGGCAGCAGCGCCAGTTATACCGAGGTGCTACACGTACTTGAAACGCAGGGAATTCAGGTGAAGGCGGTAGTCCTCGATATGGGCGCACTTCCTGTTTACAAGCAAGCGGAAAAACTGCCTCATATATTCCATCAGGGCTACGCCAATATCCTGCCGAAGTACAGCAATGCGACCGGTGGGGGCGATGTGTTCACGGAGCTTTCCCGAAACTCGATCGAAACGGCGTACTCGCAGATCACCTCAGAGGCGCGCAATCAGTACACGCTCGGATATACGCCTAAAGCGGTTGCGGGAAGCTCTGCTTATCGCAGCATTGAGGTGCTCGTGCACCGCAAGGGTCTGGATGTGTATTCCAAGGCGGGATACTATCCGACTCCGCCGCCTCGCTAGCCTCGGTTCTGGGCAACTGGGATGCCGCTTTTGTGCGCCTTGTCACACCGGGGTCACCTGAGTAACCTGCGGTCCCTACCTCCCGTGTGATATAAAATCCCCGAGCCTATAAAAGGACAGAAGTGAAGGCGGCAACCCCGCAGGGGTGTCCGCATTTCGAGGAAAGCCTTTGAGTTTCATCAACTTCGCAGCCCGGGAAATCAATTGCAAGATCGTCTACTATGGCGCCGGGCTCGGCGGCAAAACAACGAATCTGCAAGTGATTTATCAGAAGACGGCGGACCAGCAGAAGGGCAAGATGATCTCGCTGGCGACGGAAACTGAGCGTACCCTGTTCTTCGATTTCCTTCCTTTGGATCTGGGTTCGGTGCGCGGCTTTAAGACACGCATTCACCTGTACACCGTTCCCGGACAGGTTTTCTATGATGCCAGCCGGAAGCTGATTTTGCGCGGTGTGGATGGAATCGTATTCGTGGCGGATTCACAGGAACAGCGGATGGACGCCAACGTCGAGGCGCTCGACAACCTGATGTCGAATCTGAAGGAGCACGGATACGACTTCAACAAGATTCCTTATGTACTGCAACTGAACAAGCGCGACCTGCCGAATATTCTCCCGGTGGATATGCTCTCGACCGAGCTTCGCAAGAAGAATGAGCCTATCGTGGAGGCAGTCGCTTTCCAGGGCACCGGAGTATTCGAGACGCTTAAGGAAATTGCGAAGCAAGTTTTGACTGAGTTGAAGGCGGGCGGGTAGGCTTTCTCCGGCTTCCGGCTTTGGCTTTTTGATCTCCTCTCCGCGGATTCGATTTATTCCCTGCATTGCTTCCTCTTCAGTTGTCGGGTTCGTCTAACTTCGGGCGGCGTTCCTTCTTCGTTCGATCTACAATGGCTGTCCGCCAAATTGCGTCCTCCTGGAGACATTGATGCGTATTCTTCGCGGTTCAGTGTTAACTCTCGCTTCGCTTTCATTGATCCCCTTCGGTTTCGCACAAAAATCGTCCTTGCACGGCGTTGATGTGAACGATATGGATCGCAAGGTTCAGGCGTGCGATGACTTTTTCGAGTACGCCAATGGCACTTGGCGGGCGAACAATCCTATTCCGCCGTCGATGACCCGCTGGAGCCGGCGGTGGCAGGCTGGCGAGAATGCGAAGGACAGATTGAAGGACATTGTCGAGGCTGCGTCGTCCGAAACGAATGCCGCGAAGGGCAGCACCGAGCAGATCATCGGCGATTATTACGCTGCGTGCATGGATGAGTCGCGGGTGAATGCCCGCGGAATGGATCCGATCAAACCTTGGTTTGCAAAAATCGACGCGGCTCGCGATATGGCTTCGCTGCAGGACGTGATGGCGGAACTGCACGACATCATCGTGAACGCACCGTTTGCGTTTGGCAGTCAGTCGGACCCGCACAAGCCTTCGTGGGTGCTGGCGGACTTGGGTGCGAGCGGACTGAGTCTTCCCGACCGGGATTATTACTTGAAGACTGAGCCAAGGTTTAAAGAAGCGCGAGAGAAGTACGTGGCGCATGTGGCAGCCATGCTGAAGCTGGCTGGATTCGATCAGAAGTCGGCCGATGCTGGTGCGCAGACGGTGATGGCGATGGAAACGAAGCTGGCGCAGGCGTCGTTGGACAATGTGGAGCTGCGGGATCCGGCAGCCACCGATCACAACACGACGTTTGCGCAGCTGAAGGAAATGGCTCCGCACGTCAATTGGGAGGGCTATTTCAAGCACAAGGCAATTCCAACCGACGTCGATATGAACGTGGATCAGCCGAAGTTCATGCAGGAGATTGACCGTCAGGTGCAGCAGACGCCGCTAGGGGACTGGAAGGTGTACTTGAAATGGCAGTTACTGAATTCGGTGGCGGGTTCGCTATCGAAGCCTTTTGTGGAGCAGAACTTTGCTTTTTATGGAGCGTATCTGGCCGGCGCGAAAGAGATGAAGCCGCGGTGGAAGCGTTGCGCGGAGGAGGAAGATCAACTGCTGGGAGAGGCGCTGGGGAAGAAGTACGTCGAAAAATATTTTCCGCCGGAAGCTAAAGCGCGGATGCAGGAGATGGTCCGGAATCTACTCGCGGCGATGCGGGAGGATATTCTCAGCCGGCCCTGGATGAGCGATGACACGAAGGAAAAAGCGATGGCGAAGATTGCCACGTTTAATCCAAAGATCGGGTATCCGGACAAGTGGAAGGACTACAGCCAGGTAGAGATTCGGCGCGACGCGTATTTCGAGGACATGATCGCGGGCAGAAAGTTTGTCGAAAAGGACGATCGCGACCTGATTGGGAAGACCGTGGATCGCGGGCGCTGGGGGATGACGCCTCCAACCTCTGATGCATATTACAACCCGCTGCTGAATGAGATTGTGTTTCCGGCTGGTATTCTGCAGCCGCCGGCGTTCGACATAAAAGCGGTGGATGCGGTGAATTACGGCGCGATTGGAGTGGTGATCGGGCACGAGATTTCCCACGGGTTCGACGACGAAGGCGCGCAGTTCGATTTTCTGGGACGGTTGAGGAACTGGTGGACTGAGAAAGATCTGAAAGATTTTCAGGCGCGCGGGGCCTGTGTATCCGATCAGTTCGACAGTTACTTCATCGAGAAAGATATTCATCACAACGGCAAGTTGGTACTGGGAGAGAGCATCGGCGATCTGGGCGGGGCGAAGATTGCGTATCTCGCATATCAGAAGTCGCTCGAAGGGAAACCGAGGCCGGCTGACATCGATGGATTTACGCCGGAGCAGCAGTTCTTCATTGCCTGGGGACAGTTCCGCGGGGATGAAATTCGTCCTGAAGCGGCGCGGCTGATGGTGCAGAGCGATCCGCATCCGATTGCCAAGTATCGGGTGATCGGGCCGGTGTCCAATTTGCCGGAGTTTCAGAAGGCATTCAGCTGCAAGGCGGATGCGGCAATGGTGCGACCTGAGGGCAAGCGGTGTGAGGTATGGTGAGGCCCATCTGAAATCGTGAAGGTGGTGCGTCTGAATTCCACCGGATCACAAAGGCGTCATCCCGAAGGCCCGCACCTTATACCAGCGGGCCGAAGGATCTCCCGGGCCACGCATGTATTCGAGGGAGATCCCTCGCTTCGCCTGAAAAACGGCTCGACTCGGGATGACGCCGGCGACGGGCTTGAAAATGAAGCAATAAGCAGAAGAGCGCGATTTTAGAATAGGGTACCCACTTCCAGTCGGCGTCCTCTTAGATTTGTGTTTCAGCTACGCAACGTAATCGCAGACCAGGACTGTTAGGTCGTCGTCCTGGGAGTTGGACCATTTCTGTATCGAATCAATGATGTGGTCGGCGGTCTGGTTGGCGCTGAAGGCGGTCGTGTCCTTCAACAGTTTCGATAGATTTTCCTGGCCGAAGAATTCTCCAGCGGAGTTGGTGGCTTCGATGATGCCATCGGTGTAGAGAAGCAGACGGTCGCGCGGCTGGAGTGGCTGGGCGACGGTGCCGTAGGTGGCGAAATCGAAGGCGGCGAGCATCAGCCCGTTCTCCAGAATCTCGATTACTTTTCCTTCCCGTAACAACAACATCGGAGGATGTCCGGCGGCGGAGTAGCGGAATTCGTTGGCCTGCGCATCCAGGTACAGGTAAGCGGCAGTCACGAATTGGCTCTGCGTATTTCCGTGAAGGGCGGAATTCATCCCGAGTAGTACGGCGGCGGGATTGTTCGCGTGTGAGCGCTGGGACGTGGCCGCAAGTTTCACCATGGAAGCGATGAGGGCTGCGGGGACACCGTGGCCGGAGACGTCTGCAATGAGCAAGCCTGCGCGTGTGCTATCAGCGACGATGTAATCGTAGAGATCTCCAGCGACTGAGGTCATGGGTACATAGCGAGCCGCAATTTGAAACCTTGCGGAGTTCGGGAAGTCGGAGGGCAAGATGGAGAGCTGAATACGGCGCGCAACTTCGAGTTCCTTCTGAATTTCGGCTAGCTGCTCATCTCGTTTGAGAGCTTGCCAAGCGGCGACGTATCCGAGGCAGGCGAGGAGTACGACAAACCCCAGCGCTTCGATCCGGGGAAGACGAGAGTGGAAGACACCGCTTAGGTTGTCCCACAAGGCGAATACGGCAAAAGTGAGCAGACCTCGGCGAGCGACGACAAAATCATGGGTGGGAGATAGGCCACGCATAGGTTCGGTGAGCAGAAGAACCAGGGCGGCAATCACGATGACGTTATTGGTTTGCTGATAGAGATTGGATGGACCGGTGACTAGTGTTGCCACAGCGAGAATGGCGAAGACGACGAAGAAAGAATAGGCGAGGATACGTGCCTTGTGTCGGAGGAAGCCGGCGCCATCGAAGAAGAGAAATGCAGGGATTGGGACGACAAAATTCATCGCTTCGCGAATCCGGACGAACGCTTGGGAGCCGTCGGAAATGAAGTAAAACATGGCCGTCTGCATGCACAGGCGAGCGCCGTAGAGCACGGCGAAGACTGCGAAGTAGATGAGCAGCGCGACTCGTCGGCGCCGGAGGGCGGCGAATGCGGCGGCGACGAGGCCGGTCGCGACGACTGCTACGCCCAAGAAGAGAGTGAGGGCCTCACTTTTGAAGGTGCGCAGGACTTGGTCGGCAGTCAGGCCGGGAACGATGGCTAGCATGGGGGAATGCTAATTGATTTTGTGGTGACTCGGGGGCCAGATGCTCCCTCGACAGCCGGCCGGAGGCGGAGCTACTCGACCGGTTCGTTCCAGTTCACTACTCTTTGCTCCCGACTGCTTTTGTGCGAGAGGAGCAGGGCGCGCTGGGTTCGAAGGAATTGGTCTGGAGGGACATCCAGGGGGGCCGTGCCTTCCATCGCGTCGCGGACGTTGGCGTAGAAGCCGCGATAGTCGCCGCGTTCGGTTTCAATCTTGCGGGGTTTCTCGCCTACCCGGGTCAGGGTTCCCCAGTGCTCTTGCTTCTCTAGTCCCCAATCTTTGCCCCAGTCGAGGCCATCGGGATAATTGGGGCTGCGCAGGATTTCTTCTTGCGGGTCCATGAAGTACTTCACAAACGAGCCTTCCGTGCCGTGCAGAAGCAAGTGATGGCTGGGAGCGTAGGCAATGATGCGGGCGCGGAGTGTCGCTCGCAGAGCTGGGTATTCCATGTAAACGTCGAAGGCATCGTCGATTTGGGCGCCTTTGCGTTGAGAGAATGCAGTGGCCCAGATTGACTTGGGCTCGCCGAACAGAACAAGGGCGCCATCGATGAGGTGCGGGCCGAGATCCCAGAGGACGCCGGCGGCGGGGAAGTTGGGCTGCTCGCGCCAGGCGCCGGGCTTGTTCTCGAGACGAAAGCGGTCGAAGCGGGCTTCGTACTCTTTAACTTCGCCCAAGGCGCCCGACTGGACCAGTTTCCTGATGGTGCGGAAGGCGCCGTCCCAGCGGCGGTCCTGATAGACGGTGATCAGCAACTTCCTTGCTGTGGCGATCCGCACCAACTCTTCGGCTTCCGCCATGGTTGGCGTCATTGGTTTGTCGATGACTACGTGGCGTCCAGCGTCAAGCGCAGCTTTTGCATAGGAGTAGTGGGTGTCGTTTGGTGTGCCGACCACGACGAGGTTGATCGATTTGTCTGAAAGCATCTCGTCGAGCGTGCGGGCGATTTGGACTTCGGGATAACGCGCTTTCGCGTTGTTGGAGTGGCGCTCGAGGACGCACGCGAGTTCCATCCGCTCGACGCCGCGAATCATGGGAGCGTGGAATGCCTGTCCAGCCAAGCCGAATCCGATAAGGCCTACTCGAATCATTTCTTTTCCTTCGGTCCGCGATCTTTGAGGCGACGCACGAATTTTAATCCAGACCAGATGTCGGTGACGGCGCAGACTTTTACGTCGACCAGGCCGGCGGCCAGGCCGATGTCGCGAACGATGTTTTCGTTGAGGTCGGTGGGAACGCCGGAAGACTTCTTGGGCCAGCTGATCCAGATCATGCCGGCAGGGGCGAGGACCTTGGCGATGGCGGGAAATTCCTTGCTTAGGTCCGTGGATGATTTGGTGAACAGCATGGCGAAGTCGAGGACGCCCTTGCTGTCCCGTTTGCAGTTTTCGAGCGAGAGTTTGAGTTGGGAGAGCGCATCGGATGGGGCGTCAATCAGGCGCACGTTCAGGCCGTCTTTGATACCGAGTTTCTTTGGAAGAGGCGTGCCTGAGTATCCGGGCATGGTTGCTCACATCCAGAAAGGCGTTAACCACTAAGGAGACGAAGGTACACGAAGGAGGCCTCTTTCGCCAGACAGCGTCTCACGAGTTGAGTTGCTTCGACTCTCCGCTCAGCATGACAGTTGGATGCGGGTTCTATTCTATTGTGCCGTTGCGTAGTAGCCGCGGCGGGAGCGGACGCGGAAATTCTTGCGGTCGTTGGCGACGATTTCGATGGTGCGGTAGTGGCCGTCGGACTTGAAGTCGGCGGGCGTGTACGAAATTGCGTATTGGCTGCGGAGTTCGTCCTGAATTTGTGCGAAGGCGTCGGCCACCTCGCGAATTTGGAAAGGAAAGAAGGCCTTTCCGCCGGTCGCATCGGCGATGCGCTCGAGGACCTTGTCTCCGGATCCCTTGGTGCCGCTGACGTTGGTGCTGATGGTGTAAACGATGGCTTCGGCGCGCTGCGCCATTTCGATTGCTTCTTCGCGAGTTACGTGGCTCTGGTTATCATCACCGTCGCTGAGAAGGATGATGGCGCGGCGGACCATCAATCCCTTCGCGTTTTTCAGCAGCTTGTCGCGGCAGGCGAAGTAGAGTGCGTCGTACATTGCAGTGCCGCCGCCGGGGCGCAAGTCGTGGACGCCATGGGCCAATAACTCGGTGTTGTCAGTAAAATCCTGGGTGACTTCCGGAGTCACATCGAATCCAACAACGAAGGCTTGGTCTTTTTGTGGATGGATTGTCTGGTTTAGGAATTCGATTGCCGACTCCTGTTCAAACTTAAAGCGGTCACGGACGGAGTTGCTGGCGTCGATGAGCAGGCCGACCTGGAGAGGGAGATTGGTTTCGTTGTGAAAACTGCGAATCTCCTGCGGTGGCTTGTTGTCGTCTACGACGTTGAAATCTTTCTGCTTGAGATCGGTGATGCGGCGGCCCTTCTTGTCAGTGACGGTGAATACCACGTTGACTTCGTCCGTTCGAGTGCGGATTACCGGGACGTTCTGATCGTCGGAACTGGCAGCGTCAGACGTTTTCGGAGCAGCTGTCCCTTCGGTTGGCTTGGCCGGCGTTGACCCGTTCGCCGGAGAGTTCGGCGTAGACGGATCCGAGCTTGACTGTGCTGCACAGAGGCCAGATAGCGTCGCCAAAGCAATCGCAAGGGCCAGGATGAGCTTTGTCCCCAGAGTGTTCATCGTGAATACAGCTATTATAGCTGCCCTGTTCAAGCCTTTGACGAAGCCGCTGTCCGGACGCCTTTTTCGAGGAGATCCAGAAAGATTTGAAGCTCTTGAGGCAATGGACTCGCCAGGGCGAGGCTTGCTCCCGACCGCGGATGCTGCAACTCCAGTTCGGCAGCATGCAGGAAGTTGCGGGGCAGTGAAATTGTACCCGGAGTTCCCGGCTTGGCGCGCCCACGTTGCGGATGGAGTTCACTCGCTGCGCCATAGAGGGTGTCACCCACGACTGGGTGGCCCAATGAGGAGAGGTGAACCCGGATCTGGTGGGTCCGCCCGGTATCAATCTTCACTTCGAGCAGAGTGAATTTCCCGAATGGCGAATCGATGCGGCGAATAACCTTGTAGTGCGAGACTGCCTCGCGGCCGCCTGCGTGCCGCGTGGTCATGCGAGTGCGCCGAATTCGATCACGGCTGATGCTCGCAGCGATGGTGCCGGAGTCCTTCTTCATCCAGCCTTGCACAAGTGCGACGTACTTCTTATGGACTTCACGTCGGGCAAACTGAGAGGCCAGCTTTCGATGTGAATCATCATTCTTGGCCACCACGATAAGCCCACTGGTTTCCTTGTCGAGGCGATGCACGATGCCCGGACGCATCTCTCCGCTCACCGCTGAGAGTGAAGCGAAGTGGTGGAGCAGCGCATTGACGAGGGTTCCGCGGTTGCGCTGGTGGTCGGTGGCTCCTGCGCCGGCGTGAACCATCATGCCGGCGGGTTTGTTGATGATCGCGAGGTCATCGTCTTCATAGAGGATGTCGAGAGGAATTTCCTCCGGGATGGCCCGTAGAGGCGGGCGCTCCGGCTGTCCGAGAACCTGAATGCGTTCGCCGCCACGCAGTTTGAGGGAAGGTCGAGCGGAAGTGTCGTCCACCAGGACTTTTTGCTCTGAAATCAACTGCTGGACGCGAGCGCGGCTCACGTCGAGTTGAATGGCCAGGAATTGATCGAGACGCTTGCCTGCATCGTCAGGGAGAACGGAAATCGTAGATGGACAAGATTCCGGCATTCCAGAGGACGATACTATAAATGCCCGCGGCAAGGCTGAAACGGGCGATATCGGAGAGATTGGCGGCTTCCCTGGGATTGAAAACGGCATCCAAGCCCCGCGATGATCAAAGGGAAACCGTGGATATTGTTGTGTGTTCTATGCGCCGGGGTAGGCATCGGCTTCGAGCAGGCTTCCGCACAAATAACTAATTCTGATCTGCCGGATGCGCCATCGGAGACTGTCTTTCGTCCGCATCATGGCGGAGATCCCGCCTCAGACCGGAAGGTATCGTGGCGTTCGCTTCCGAAGGATTTTCTCCACGACCAGAAGGGAATCTGGCTGTTTCCCACACAGTTGGCACGGGGAAAACATCTGGTTCCGACGCTTGCAATCACCGGTGTTACCGGCATCCTGATCGCCACCGATTCCCAAGTGATGCCGTACTTCGGAAAGCACCAGGGCCAGCTGGATGACGTCAACGATGTGTTTGATGCTTCGATCACTTCGGCTGAAGTGATTGCGGTTCCCGTATCCCTTCTGGTTGCGGGGTATGTGCGTCACGACGATTACCAGGTGCAGACAGCGATTCTGGCCGGTGAGGCTTACGCCAATGCCGCCATTGTCGACCTTGCGATAAAAGCGGTAACTCGCAGACAAAGGCCAATCGACGTGGTCGGGAACGACTATCAGGACACATTCTTCAGTGGTGGAAAGTCACCGTTCCATGGGAGTTCATTTCCCTCGGGACATGCAATGGGAGTTTTCTCGGTGGCGACCGTTGTTGCGGAGCGATATCGCAATCATTGGTGGGTGCCTGTGCTGGCGTACAGTTTCGCGACAGCGATCAGCTTTTCGCGCGTGACGACTTTGGCGCACTTTCCATCAGATGTTTTCCTGGGAGCGGCGTTGGGTTATACGGTCACCAAGTATGCCGTGTTGCAGCCGCGGTGAGGCGCACTCCTGGACAGATCTCGCAATCGAAACAAATAACTTTGAGCGGGCACGGACTTAGCGGGTGGCGCTTACCGGGTGGGGTGCGACTTGCTTGGAGGCGGGACGGAGCCACCAGATCAAACCGCCGCCCAAGACTAATCCAATCGCGATGAGTTGAGTTCCACTCATGGCGCCGCCAAAGACGGAGCCACGGCCGGGATCGTCCCGCAGATATTCGAGGAAGAAGCGTGCGATTCCATAGATGAACAAAAAAGCGCCAAAGATCTGACCGTCGAATTTTCTGCGCTTCAACAACCACATCAGGAAGAAGAAATTGGCGAGTTCGACGGCGAATTCGAAGAGTTGTGTGGGTTCGAGAGGAATACCCAGCGGTGTCCCCGTGATGGAGTTCGCCAAAGGATTTCGGAACGTAACACCCCACCAGTGATGAGTCGGTTTGCCGTAGCAGCAGCCGGCAGCGAAGCAACCGATACGGCCGAGCGCGTGTCCGAAAGCGAGGCCTGGGGAGAAGGCGTCACAGGTGCCAAGCGCGGGCATGCGGTTCTGACGGACGTACCACGCGGCTGCGACAAAGGCAGCGAGCAGGCCACCGGAGAAAACCCCGCCTGCCTGCAGGGTATTGATGCTAAAGATCTCGCCCTTGTGGGCGGAGAAGTAACTCCACTCGTTGATTACGTACAGAATCTTGGCGCCGAGAATTCCGCATAGCACAACGATGATGCCGAGATTCCAGGCTTTATCCCCGTCGTAGCCGAGGCGCTCGGAATTGCGGACGCTGATCCAGAGACCGAGTAGGACTCCGAGGGCGACGAGAAAACCATAAGTGGGAAGTGAAATGCTTCCGTAATGAAAGAGTTGGGGGAACACTTGTTAGTTAGATGCGCCGATTCGCTTTTGGAATTCGCTTCCGAATAAGTCTAACAGGAGTTTCTCTAGCGCTGTGGGCCCAGTGATACAGGGATTCTGGCGGATAAGGATGCGTCGACTCCGAAGAAACTTCTACGAAGTCTTCTTAGCTCAGCATGACAACTTAAAGAGAAGCCGACCCACTGAGCCGTGTGACGGGGCCGAGAATGAACCCGTCGGTAGACGTTGGGCGCCCGCCGAGACCCTTTAGGCATCTGCGCATGGCGCAGCGTTGCTCACCGGATCCTAGTTCGAGTCGAGCTCCCGTTCATTCTGCATTGGTTCAAATATCGGTTACCCGCCATCACCAACCTGGCAGGTCGGCTTTCAATG